>Ga0209147_100110_pt1 | contig 146408 bp, 139 predicted proteins | sample AraplaCol_mLB_r2_FD_184278 | JGI IMG/M metagenome (GOLD analysis project Ga0209147, IMG submission 184278) | Arabidopsis root microbial communities from North Carolina, USA - plate scrape CL_Col_mLB_r2 (SPAdes) (version 2) | ecosystem: Host-associated > Plants > Roots > Endosphere | place: USA...
CGCTCGACTTGCATGTATTAGGCACGCCGCCAGCGTTCGTCCTGAGCCAGGATCAAACTCTCCAATAAAGTTTGTTACTGGTTCAAAGCTGGCAAATCATTTAATGATAGACTCATCAACGCTTTCGCTGTTCAGTTTTCAAAGAGCAGTTTTTGTCGAACGTTTATTACTCTATCACGTTCGGCATGTTTGAGTCAAGATCTTTTTTCAAGTATCTTTTCTCTTATTTCGTTCATCGCTCGTTGGCGACAAGGAATACTCTAACACATCTAAAATTCAAAAACAAGAGCTTTTTTTAATAGAATTAGAAAAACAGAGAGGAACCCTTTATCATCGGGCCCTCCCTGTCTTTGGTATGTGATCTACTGTGCTGTGTATCCACCGTCGATCACTACTGCTTGCCCGGTTACGCCTTGGGCTTTATCACTAGCCAGAAATGCTGCATAATTCGCTACTTCCTCCACGTTGAGCAAACGTTTCTGCGGGACCAGTGGATACAGCACCTCTTCCAGTACCTTCTCCAATGGGACATTGCGCGTTTTGGCCAGATCCGCCATCTGGTTCTGAACCAGCGGCGTATTTACATACCCGGGACAAATCGCGTTCACCGTAATCCCCGATGCCGCTCCCTCCAGCGCCGCTACTTTCGTCAATCCAATCACGCCATGCTTGGCACTGTTGTAGGCTGCTTTTCCGGCAAAACCTATCAATCCATTGATAGAAGCCATATTCAGGATGCGTCCGCCGCCCTGTTGTTTCATGATCGGAAACACATGCTTGATCGCGATAAAAGGAGCAGTCAGCATGATCGAGAGCATCTGTTCAAACTTCGCGGTAGGAAAATCCTCGATCGGCGAGACATGCTGCAAGCCCGCATTATTCACGAGAATGTCCAGCCTTCCAAAAGCATCGATCGCATTCTGGATGCTCGCGCGAACTTGCTCTTCGCTCGTCACATCGCACGCCCTGCTGATGGCTTCATATCCCTCCTCCCGCAACCGTTCAGCTGCCGTCTGGGCCGCTTCCTGGTTCAGATCGAGAATCATCACTTTGGCGCCTTCCTTTGCGAACGTTCGGGCAATTTCCAGACCGATCCCGCTCGCTGCTCCCGTGATGACTGCTGCTTTTTGTTCCAATAATCTCTCCATACCTGAGGTTCTCCTCTCTACATTTCAGATCTGCATGACAAGGCTGACTTTACATAAACAAGGAGGCGCCGAACGCCAGGATAAAGACGGCCAACGTTTTTACTACTGTAATTGCAAAAATGTCCTTGTAAGACGACCGATGGGTCAGGCCTGTGATCGCCAACAAGGTGATCACTGCACCGTTATGCGGCAAGGTATCCATTCCGCCAGAGGCCATCGAGGCAATCCGGTGCAAAAGCTCAGGACTGATTCCCAGTGTGCCCGCCATCTCTAGATATTGTTTGCCCATCACTTCCAACGCGATAGACAGACCGCCAGACGCAGAACCGGTCACTCCCGCAAGCACGTTCACTGCGATTGCTTCGGAGACCAGCGGATTGCTGCTTGCGCCCACGATCCACTCCTTGATCACCGTAAAACCAGGCAGCGTTTTGACTACGTTTCCAAAACCAACCTCAGATGCCGTATTGAAAATGGCAAGCAGCGCACCTGCAGCCGCAGTAGTCAATCCGGCAGCCAGTTTGTTTTTTACTGCCCTAGCATTAATCAACATGGCAGCGATAACTCCCAATCCGAGCGCGAGGATCAAAGCCCAGGAGGACGAGACGGTTTTTACATTGGCGATCTTGAAGCTCTCCTCCAACATGTTTGCATCATACCAACCCTCTACCGAGAGTCCGCTACGGCTGAACAGAAAGTTTCCGACCAATACGATCGCCAATGGAAGGACTGCCAGCCAAATATTCATATAAGACTGGTTTTGATTGGACTGTAATTCAGGTTCATTGATATGCCCTTCACCATATCCTTCCCCAGCAGCGGCTGCTTGCTTGCGTCGGCGTTCCAACCAGTACATCCCCGCTGAGAAAACCAGGATGGCACCAATGATCCCGACCAATGGAGCGGCATACGCATCCGTACCGAAATACGTAGTCGGAATGATGTTTTGAATCTGTGGGGTCCCAGGCAATGCATCCATCGTATACGTGAAGGCACCCAGCGCGATTGCACCCGGGATCAAACGCTTCGGAATATTGGCTTCGCGGAAAATAGCAGCTGCGAACGGATAGACGGCGAAGGCTACTACGAACAGGGAGACTCCGCCATAGGTCAAAATCGAACAGGCGAGCACGACAGCCAGAATCGCCCGATTGGAGCCCAGCGCCTTGACGATATGATGGGCAATCGACGAAGCTGCCCCACTCATTTCCATTACTTTTCCGAATACCGCACCTAAGAGAAAAATAGGGAAGAAGGATTTCACATAATTAGCTGCATTCACCATGAAGGTCTCGGTATAGCTAGGCAACAAAGCAATGCCAGACATCACTACTGCGAGCAAGGTAAAAATCGGAGCAAAAATAATGACCGGATAGCCCCTGTAGGCAAAAAACATCAATAATCCCAGAGCAAGAAGAATCGAAAATACCTCTATAAACATACAATGCCCCTTTCGTTGGACCCGCTCCATTCCTGGAGGGCCGCTCGTTATTCTGAATGACTACGCCGCCGTTTTGTTCAGCGCTGGACCCCTCTCCCCTTTCATTCTTCGCTAAAAGAAACCGCTTACACGTCATTCTTAAAAGCAAGTAGCATGCCAATCACCACTCGGTTCCTGAAAATCGCTTCTCATCAAGCCTTTTGTCAGTACCAGGCTTCTCTGGATGACACGATTCCCTTCGCATTTTCCGAGATTGTGGAATATCTCTTCCGAAATTCCGGAATACAGGTGCGATACCGTGTATTTGTTGACTCTTTGGACGTTCCACGAATCTGGAAATGAAGAACCCCCTTCTGAATGTACCTTCAGAAAGGGGTTGTTTTCTTATCATGTAGCCAAGCCATGCTTTTCCCATTTCTCATAAAAGGATGACTTGCTGATTTTCAGCAGCTTGGCTGCTTCCAGCTTGTTGCCTTCGGCTTCCCGCATCGCCATCAACAATGCCTCTTTTTCCGCATGCTCCAATGTCTCCTTCAATGATTGCAAAGGTCGATACGGCAGCGGCTCCACAGACGTAGGCAGCCAAAGATGCTCTTTTTTCAGTTGATCTTCTTCCATCAGGTGCAACGCACGCTCCAGGACATTGTTCAACTCCCGCACATTGCCGGGCCAAGAGTAGCTGCGCAAGACACTCCATACATCATCGTCAATGGATTTGACGCTAATGCCAGTCGATTCCACCAGACGGTTGAGCAGATTGGAGACCAGCTCAGGCAAATCCTCCAGCCTCTCTCGCAAGGAAGGAATCTCAAGCGAAACCACGTTGAGACGATAATAGAGGTCAGAGCGAAATCTCCCGTCTTTTATCTGGGCAGGCAAGTCCTGATTGGTCGAAGCGATCACGCGCACATCGATGGGCGTAGAACGTACAGCACCGACACGTTCCACTTCTTTTTCCTGCAGGACGCGCAGCAGCTTAGCCTGCAGCGGCAGGGGCATATCCCCAATCTCATCGAGCAAAATCGTGCCATGATCCGCCAATTCAAACTTCCCTTTCTTCCCGCGCCGGGCCGCTCCTGTAAACGCGCCTTCTTCATAGCCGAATAATTCAGACTCCAGCAGCGAATCAGGAATGGCTGCACAATTTACGCGGATAAAAGGGCCCATTTTCCGCTTGCTTTCCGCGTGAATGGCATGGGCAAACAGTTCTTTTCCCGTCCCGCTCTCCCCTGTAATCAGCACAGTGGAATCGCTTTTCGCCACCTTTTGCGAAAATTTCTTCAGCTCTTTCATCTTCTGGCTGTAGCCGACGATCTGGTCAAAATGATACGTCGCTCCCAGCCTGCGGCGCAGCTCCCTTTTGTAGTAGGTGAGTTCGTCCTTCAACTGACCGACCATCGCAGCCAACGAAGCTAGTTCCTTCACATCCTGGAACAGCACCGTCCCCAGCACAGCAATTATTTGCCCCTCATCCATGATCGGAATCCGGTGGGCAATCATCTTTTGTCCTTTGATCTGCTGGATGTCGGCGATTTCGGGAACCCCTTCCCGACCGACGATGTGCATACGCGTATTTTCAATGACTTCTGTCACAGGCTTGCCAATCACATTTTCATGAATGCCAAGGAATTCCCGATAGCTGCGGTTGAACAAGAGAATATTCCCTTCCCTGTCCGTCACAACCATCGGCTCATGGGCGTTCTCAAAGACAACCTCCAGCAGCTTGCTGATTTGTTGCAGATTCAAGTCCAGGACGATTCCCTCCCCGCTTGGAACGTTCATCTCTCATGATCGCTGGCATCAAACATTTGCTTTCCTGTAAAGTTTGCCTTAGAAATGACGCGGAGGCAAACCTTTTTCCTTCAATAACTTAGAAAACGCTCAGTTCCCACTCATCGGCCACCCATTCCAATAACTTGATCCCTGCCACGCTGTTTCCCGCCTGATCAATCGCTGGACCCAAGATCCCGATTCCGCAGCCGTAAGAGAACGGGAAGGAAGGATCGTTTTCTCCGACTCGCGGGGGAACGGAAGCGAGAATTCCGCCAGATACGCCACTTTTTGCCGGGATTCCAATAAAGGCAGCCATCTTCCCGGAAGCATCATACATGCCGCAAGTGAGCATCAACGCCTTCGTGATTTTCGCAATCCGCTTGGAAAATAAGGTTTTATTCTTAATCGGGTCGTATCCATCGCGCGACAAAATAAATCCGATGCGGGCAAGATCCACAGTATTCACTTCAATCGAGCATTGTTTCAGATATACCTCCAGAGCTTCCTCCACTTCCGTCTGCAAATACCCCGTATCCTTCAGATAATAGGCGATAGCACGATTGCGATTGGCGGTAGCCCATTCCGAAGCAAAAACTTCTTCGTTGATACGCGGCCGCTTTCCGGTCAAATCCTCGTAAAACTGCAAAAGGGACTCGATCTTGTCCTCTGGTCTCCTGCCGGGAAGCATGGAAGAAATGCTGATCGCTCCTGCATTGATCATGGGATTAAAGGGTTTCCCCGGCTGGCTGGATTCCAAACGGATGATGGAATTAAAGGCGTCGCCCGTTGGTTCGACATCTACCATGTCCATAACGCGAGAAATACCCTGGCAGATGCAAGCGAGCATGAAGCTGATGACTTTTGAAACGCTTTGCATCGTGAAGGGCTTCTCCCACTGACCTGCCTGGACGATTCTGCCATCGCATCCCATGAGACATATTCCCAAATCCGAAGCATTCGCATTCGCTAATGCCGGAATATAGGAAGCCGTTTTCCCATCCTGAGCAAAGGGACGACAGTGATTCACGGCTTCAGTCAAACGGGCTTCCATTGATTTATGTTCTTTTGACCACATATCTTGTGTCATGATCTTGCTTCACCTCTACTGCTTACTATTCCCCAAGCAGGCAATTAATTTGGAAGATGGGGTATCCTTATTCCTACTAAACTTTAAAAGTGTTATACTACAAAATAGAATAATTGTTTGAAAATGGGGATAATACTGAAAAATCAAAGCGGAATGGTTCTTACTTTTTCAAGGAAGGAACATGCTATGCTGTATTTTTCTGAGGACATCTTATATCATTTTTTATTAATGCTTTTCCCCATTACCATTTACCAAAACTTTCTCAAGGAAGATAATCGGGTTCGTAGATTACTCCGCTCCAAGTTTTTGTTCATCGTCCTCATCACGTTGATCCTAACCATGTCGAACCCAGTCGAGTATCATGAAGGGTTTATTTACGACTTCAGAGTGATTCCCATTGCCATCGCTTTTTTATATGGGGGTATCTATCCAGGCTTGCTCACCATTATCGTGATGCTGTCATACCGATATGTATCGGGTGGAGGAGGCTTCTATGTAACGCTATTCAATTACATCATAGCGACAATACTCCTCATCCTCATTCAGCGGAAATTTGACAGCTTACAAATGAAAACAAAGCTCTTACTGATTAGTGGCTTTTACTGGGCGATTGCATGCACACGAGGGATCACTCTCGTCATGATGGACCAAACCGATCAACTTCCTTTTATGCTTGCTTTCTCCATTCTTACTTTTGTAGCGCTAGTTATTATGGTATTTATGATTGAGAACATCAATAAGCAATTCGCTTTAAAAGAGGAATTGGAAAGAACTGAAAGATTAAATGTCGTCAGTCAGTTAGCTGCATCGATTGCCCATGAGGTTAGAAACCCTATGACATCTATTAAAGGATTTATGCAATTATTGAAAGAAGACAGCAACCTGAATCCTAACCAAAAATACTATATACAAATATCCTTGGATGAATTAGATCGAACAGAAGCGATCATCAATGAATATTTGTCTCTGGCTCGACCTGTCGGCCACCAAAACGAGCCCGTGAATTTATCTAATGAAATTAAAAGTACAATCGATCTCTTCACATCTTTCACAAACGTCCACAATATCGAGATCCAGTCATTCATAGAAGATTCGCTTTATACACAAGGAAAGAGAGGCGAAATCAAGCAGGTCCTTCTCAATATTATCAAAAACGGCGTCGAAGCTATGGGTTCCAAGGGAATTCTCACTATTCGTGCCTATAATACGAAATCCATTCATGTCATTGAAGTTATTGATAATGGAGTCGGAATGACGCAACAGCAGGTTAAACGTATCGGCACCCCCTTTTACTCAACAAAAGATAAGGGTACGGGAGTAGGCCTATCCATTTCTTATAACATCATAAGGAATATGAAAGGCTCAATCGAAGTGGAATCCGAACTAAACAGAGGGACTATATTTACGATCAAGTTACCCGTTCATTACGTAAACTAACGTTTTGCTCGGCGCGCGGACATAAAAAAACCCAGCGACATCCGCTGGGTTATGCGTTTATCTTCCTATTCAGCTATCTCGCCAAATACCCGCCGTCGATGATCAGCGGTGCACCTGTCATGAAAGAAGATTCATCAGAAGCAAGGAACAAGATGCCGTTGGCAATCTCATCTGGCTCCCCGTATCGTCCCATCGGATGAGCTTCACCAGCAAACTGCCAGAACTGATCCATGGTCACTTCGTTTTGCGTATGCTCCTCCGTGATCTGGTTGGTGCGCGTGCCTCCCGGGCAAATCGCATTGACCCGAATACCGTCCGCAGCGTACCGAGTGGCCAATGACTTGGTCAATTGCAAGGCTCCGGCTTTTGTCAGATTGTACAGAACTGTGCTTCTCCCCATCATCTCCTGACCAATGAATGAGGAGATGGAGCCCAGGTTGATGATCGATCCTTTCTGTTGTTTTTGCATCTGAGGAATCACCGCTTTGCAGCACAGGAACATGCTTTTCAAATTGATTCCGATGCAACGATCGAACTCTTCAGCGGAAATATCCGTAATGTCCTGGATATAGTGAATTCCCGCGTTGTTGACCAGCACATCGATCCGATCATGGCGTTGGATCGCAGCCTGCGTCAAGCGAATCGCCGTATCCTCCAGGGAAATGTCCCCGACCACATACGTATGCCGATCAGGATGGGAGGTGGACTGGATGACATCCTGAATCCTGGTCTCATCGATGTCGTTCAGGACGAGAAGAGCCCCTTCCTGTGCGAATCGCTCCGCCGTCGCCCTGCCGATCCCGCTTCCGGCACCCGTGATGATCGCGACTTTTTCCTGCAAACGTCCAGCTATGGTCATCTTATCGCACCTCTTCCTTTACTTCCGGCGCAAACAACGCCTCACTCACCAGCAAGGGCGGACATGCCTCAGCCGGATTCAGCCCCATCGTCAGCAAGCCGATTTGGTCTGCGCAGGCATCGATATTCGGAGGCATGATCGGAGCTGTCGCGGCATCGCGCACCATCCGCTCCAGGTGATATTCCTTCATCATCCCATGAGCACCGTTGGCGATGGAGGCTGACCGGGCAGCATTGGATGTCGCTGCGGCGATCATATGCTTCGCCCTGACCAGATGATAGAATGTCTGGACACTCGGCCCGTACGTATCGCTATGCCAAGCTGCATGCATCATCGCCCAATACGCACCGTTCAGCTCAGCAGCCATTTCCCCGATCCTGCGCCGGCTGTCCGGGTGAAATGCCTGCGACTGAGCAAACCCCTTTGGTTTTTTCGCTGACAGCAATTCACTTGCGTAGTTCAAAATCCCAAGACCAACACCCAGATAGACAGCGGCGAACCCACCGAACGACCAGTTCGCTCCCCGAATGATAAAATCATTCAGGAACTCATCCGTCTGGTGCAGGACTAATTCATCCGGCACAAAAGTTCCATTGTACTCCACCGTATTGCTGCGAGTGGCCCGCATCCCCAATGTGTTCCAGACATCATGGACCGTAACCCCTTCTGCAGTGCAGCGATCGATCGGGACCAAAAATCCGATGCTCGCCTGGGGATTGGGATCTCCCTTGGGATGTGCATACAAATAGACGTAGTCGCTGGATTCTACCATTGAGCAAAAGGCTTTCTTGCCGTACAAACGATATCCCCCGTCCACTTTTACCGCCGCCAAGGATGGCGTATAGGAAGTGGCCAGCAGACTGGAAGAAGCTGGCTCGGATACGGATGTGCAGAATAGCTTCCCTTCCTGTAATGCGAGGTCGACCACCCGACGTTTTACCTGTTCGGTAATATCCGGGTGTTGGAGAATCGCTCCGGTAGCATTGGCATGCATATTAAAGGAGTTGGCTGTAGCCGCACAGCCCTGCGCGAGCTCTGCGATCGCAGCCGAATACCCCAGGAAGCCGATTCCCAAGCCGCCGTATTCTTTTGGAATCGCGATCCCAAACAATCCTTTTTCCCGCAGAATCGCATAGTTCTCTTCCGGCGCCGACCGATCCCGATCATGTTCCGCAGCCCGCGTGCGAAAGTCTTTTGCCAGCTCCTTGCACAGATCAATTACTCTCTGCTGCTCATCCGTAAAGCGAAACTCCATGAAAATCCCCCCTGCATGATTTCAAAATCTTCCAACTACTGGAGCCATTATCTCACACCGTCATATATTGAAACGTTAATGGATTAACAGTATCTTCCTAATTTCTTCCTATATTCCATGACCATCCATTCTATATCGAAAAGAAAAAACCCCGGAGATATTACTCCGGGGCAACTCGTCTTTCGTCCTGGCTTTCCATGAGTGGTTCCTGCGGCATCCGAATTAACGGCAGGATGAACAGCATCCCGATGATAAACAGAACCGCAGATCCTTGATAGATCGCCAGCAAGGAAAATGTTTTCTTCAAAAACCCTGAGGCACTCATCGTGATCACCATGGAACCGGTGAAGAGCGGCGTCAAAATACCGTTTACACGACCGATAAATGCACTTTCCGTATGCTTCATGATCAACGTATTGATCCCGATATGAATACATGGCAGCACAAGTCCTCCGAACAGGCAGATCGACAGAGTCAACCACTGCGTCGTGGAGATTCCCATCACACTAAACGCGATGGCATTGCCCAACAACCCAACCATCAACAGTCTTTGTGGCGCGACTTTCTTGGCAAAAGACATCGCCAGCCCCCCGCCGACGATCATTCCGACACCTTGAACGGTCACCAACCACTGCAGACTTTCCTTCGGTAGACCCAGACGTTCGGTAACCACAAAAATCCCCATCGGTTGAATCATTCCCAGGCCCAGACCCGCCGCGGCAAAGCAGAAGCCAAGAATGCTCAGTATCCGGTTCGACTTCATATAGCGAATCCCGCTGGCCATCTCATGCAGAAGCTGTGACTTCTCTTCGCTTTTTTCTGGAAGTGGATCAGGCGGCAAGGAATACAAAACTGCCGCTGAACAGAGAAAAGCCACTACAGTAATCCCCATCGCCACTTCCAACCCGAAGGCCTGAAACACAAATGTTCCCATGATCGGTCCCAGCACCATGAAAACGGCAAACAGGGTTTGGTAAGCAGACATGCCCGCCTGCAGCTGTTCGGCTGGTACATGCAGCTTGAACAACTTCATCCCGGACGGCTGTGAGAACTGGGAAAGAATCGCGGAAATCAGTGTCGCAAAAAAGACGACTTTCCATGTTCCGAAAACAAATGTCACGAGTACAAGAAGAACGGACAAAGCACTCAACACGTCACACCAGACCATCGTCCGCTTGGGTCGCCATCTATCGGCAAAGGTACCGGCCAAAAATGAAAATAAAAAGATCGGGGCAAACTCCGCTACCGAAATCATGGAGACGGCAAACTCGTCGCCACCGGTGCGATCCATAATAAAGAGCAGGATCGCAAAGTTTCGCACCCATATCCCGATTTGCAAAAACAAACCGGATAACAAAATCGATCGCACGTAGCGATTTCGCAGTAAACTCGACATAAAAAAACCTCCTCATCCCTTCATTTCTGGACAGGAGGCGTACATATCACACAATAGAAAGACAAAGATCCCCCAATACGGGTGGGAACTACCTTCCATTTGCCAATATGCCTACTAATCCTATCCAGAAAAATGCATGGTCATATTCGACTGCTTTTTTGGAATCGGTATTAGTTGATCATTGGCCCTTTAGGTCATCCCTTCGCATTAGAGTGAACATAGAATACCATAAAAAGTAAGAAGGGCACAAGTAAAAATATTGTGCCCTTCCGCTCCTTTTTTTGGCACCATCATGAATCCTTGAATTTCAAAAGCCTCATGCTGTTCAAGATCACGATGAGTGCTGCCCCCGTGTCGCTGACAACCGCCAGCCACAAAGTCAGCCAGCCCGGGAAGATCAGAATCAGCGCTGCCAGCTTGATGATGATCGAAAACCAGATGTTTTGCTTGATGATTTGCAGGGCTTTTCGGCTCAGCATTACCGTATGCGGCAGTTTTTCCAGATTGTCTGCCATCAGCACGACGTCGGCTGTCTCCATCGCCGTATCGGTCCCCGCTCCCCCCATCGCAATTCCCAGGTCAGCCGTGGCCAATGCAGGAGCATCGTTCATGCCATCCCCTACCATCGCAACGACCTGGCCTTTTTGTTGCATCGTTTTGACAGCTTCCACCTTCTGTTCGGGCAGCAGCTCAGCCTGGTATCGGCTCACTCCAGTCTGTTCCGCCACCTTGCGCGCTGTACCGGCGTTATCCCCGGTCAGCATCACGATCTCGCGAATCCCGTCCGCCTTCAGCCGCTGGATCGCCCGTACCGTAATCTCCCGGATCGTATCTGCGACTGCGATTAATCCGATGACACGCTTGGCTGTCCCTACGACGATCAGGGAATGCCCTTCTTCCTGCAGCTTCTGGATCGAATCTTCCCAGTCAGCTGTCGAGACCCTCAATTCTGCAAACAGCGCAGGTTTTCCGACGTAGTAGGTCTCGCCTGCGATCACGGCTTCGGCCCCTTTGCCGACGATGGCCCGGGAATCGTTCCCGGTCAGCGGGGAAAAGCCGCGCTCCTGCGCATAGGTGACAATCGCCTGTGCGATCGGATGCTTCGCCTGCTCCTCTACCGTTCGGGCGATCCGCAGCAAATGCTCTTCGGATTCCCCCGAAGCGGTCATCACTTCTTTGACCTCGGGTTTTCCTTCTGTCAATGTCCCGGTCTTGTCAAATGCGATGGCACTAATGACACCAGCTTTCTCCAAAAATGCACCACCCTTGATCAATACCCCATGGCGTGCTGCATTGCCAATCGCAGATACAATCGCTACCGGTGTAGAAATGACCAATGCACACGGACAAGCGACGACCAGCAGCTCCAGTCCCTTGTAAAACCATTCTCCCCATGTGCCAAAGGAAAGCAGCGGCGGAAAGACAATGACCAACAAAGCCAGCACCAGTACGATCGGGGTGTAAATCTCGGCAAATTTATCGACGAAAGCCTGTGTCGGCGCCTTTTTCTCCTGTGCTTCTTCGACCAGATGAATGATGCGGGAAATCGCCGTATCCTCGACGAGATGGGTCACCTTCACTTCCAAAGCTCCACTCTCGTTGACCGTTCCGGCAAAAACCACGTCGCCGGCTGTCTTGTCGACCGGAATGGATTCGCCTGTGATCGGAGCTTGGTTGACGCTGGACGTCCCGATAAGAACCTCGCCGTCCAACGGAATTTTTTCACCCGGCTTGATGACGATGATCTCGCCTACCTGAATTTCCTCCACTTGCTTGCGCGTCAGAGAGTCGCCTTTTTTCACCCAGGCTTCGGACGGTGCCAGATCCATCAAATTGCGGATCGAATCCCTGGTTTTTTCGATCGAGCGCGCTTGCAGCATATTGCCGACGGAAAACAGCCAGACAACCGTCGCCCCTTCCAGCCACTCTCCGATCGCAGCAGCCCCAATCGCGGCGGCGCTCATCAGGACGTTCATGTCCAAAGAACCGCTTTTGATTGCGTAAAAAGCGCTGCGGGCAGGCTTGTAGCCTCCTGTCACGATCGCCAATGCCCACAAGCTGATGGTGACAGCCTCGGGGACAGTGGTAAAAGAACCGATGAACCCGAGCAATAATAAAATTCCGGAGAGGATTGTCAATTGCGTTCCCGCACGATCAGCAGAGGCTTCCTTGGCACCAAGGCGCTTGGCGAGCGGGCTTGCTGTATATCCCGCCTTGGATACCTCCTGCATGACCACTTCCTTCCCCAGTCCCTCTTCTACGATATGCATCTTCCCTGTAGAGAAATTGACGTTGACCTCTTTGACTGCCGCCAGAGTCCGCATATGCTTTTCCAGCGATTTGGCGCATGAACTGCAATCCATCCCATGTATGCGATACACTGCCGCCCCTGCAGATGCCGCGAACAGCACGGCCTGCTCTCTGTGATCGCCTATTCCGCATGAAGAGTGGTCGTGGTCGTGATCGTGTTCATGCTTATGGGCATGTTGTTCTGAACTGGACATCGTCGCTCACCTCGATCCCATTCCCTTGCTCCATTTCTATGCACGAATCATTCAAATGGATATTTAATTATTATAATAGTCAAACCAAACTCATCATTCAAGTGTAGATTTGAACTTTTCCCCCTATTTTTTGTAATAAAAATGACTTCTCTACAAGAGAAGTCTCTACACCATGCCCTATCGATATTCTTTTTATTCCTTTGGCCCCTTCAGCCACTTCGTCCCGCAATCCAGACAGGTGCAGTGAATCACCTTTCGTCTTTCCAGGATCAGCCTCACGATGAAGAGCAAAAACGCCCCGGTTAGACCGAGGAACAAAAAAACCACGGGAGTCCCGTTAAGGCGAATCCCGATCCAGGCGATCACCATTAATACAAACGCGTAAATGGCAACGTATAGGACGCGATTGATCGATTCTTTGAAATCAATTTTCAGCGATTTGCATTTCGGACAATTGCCGTGTACTTCCATCCTCTTTCTCCTCTCGTATCGAACACCGAACCGATGTATAAACATGTCCATCTTACACGAAAAAGCGGGCATGCACTACCACGTCACAGAAATGTGCCTTTTGCCTTTTCACGCATCACTTGAATGTTATAATAGGAGAACATTGAGAGTAATGAATAAGAGGTGATTTTTCATGGCGTCCAAACAAAAGGACGACGTCTGTGAAATTCAATGCTTCGATGATGAAAAAGTAAATCGTTTGCGCCCCTTGGCACACGAATCTGAAGGCGCGGCGAAAATCTTCAAAGCATTGGCCGATGATACACGCGCCAAGATCATTCATATCCTGTCTTTGGAGGAGGAGCTGTGCGTATGCGACATCGCGGCAGTGATCGGCAGTTCCATTGCAAACACCTCTCATCACTTGCGGCTGCTGCGCAACATGGGGTTGGCGAAATATCGCAAAGAAGGCAAGCTCGTCTTCTACTCCCTGGATGACGACCATGTGCGCCATCTGATTTTTGCCGGCGTCGAGCATGCCAAAGAACAGAAGGCATTGATCCCCAAGGCGTAAGAATGAAAAGCTTTGCTCCATCGAAGATCCGGTGGTACAAAGCTTTTTTTGATTGACAACAAAACCTCTGGAAAAATATACTTTCTTTGTGGTACTGATAATAATTTTATAGTACCAGCATTACCAAACATCGTGTCCATGAGAGGAGGATTTCTCGTGAAAGACAGACTGCAGCAAGCAGCGTTGGAGCTGATCGTGAAAAAGGGATTGAGATTTACGATGAACGATCTTGCAACCCGTTTGGGGATTAGCAAGCGTACCATCTACGAGCATTTTGACTCCAAGGAGCAGATGATCGGTGTGATCGTCGATGAGGCCATAGCGGAAGTGAAGCAGAAAGAGAAAACGATATACGAGCACCAGGGCTGGAATTCGGTGCGCAAATTAAAAGAGGTTCTCTGCATTCTCCCCAGCGGACTGCATATTGGCGATGTCCGCCTGTTATCCGAAATGAAGCGATTTGCCCCGGAAGAATGGAAAAAGATCGATCGGCTGCTGCAAGAGGAATGGGATACGGTGACGGCCATCGTCCACGATGGCATAGCCAACGGCGAACTGCGCCCTGTTCATGTGCCTACTGTGATCCAAATAATGCGTGGAGCATCCGCGGCTATCTTTGACCCCGAGTTTTTAATCCATTCCACGGAGTCTCTTACTAGCGCCATACACACGATGGTGGACACGATCCTCTATGGCATTACGAATCGGGAAGACGAAAGGAGCGTATAAAAATGGCGTGGGTGTACTTGATGATTGCGATCTTTCTGGAGGTGGCGGGGACGGTGTCAATGAAGCTATCACAGGGATTTACCAAAGCTCTGCCCTCTGCGTTGATGGTTGTTTTTTATCTGTTGGCTTTTTCTAGCTTGAATCTTTCCTTGAAGCATATTCCTGTAAGTGTCGCGTATGCGATCTGGTCAGGCATCGGCACTGCTGCGATTGCCATCATCGGTTTTCTGGTATTCCACGAATCGCTCGGCTTATGGAAAGCTGTCTCTATTCTGCTCATCATACTTGGCGTCATCGGCTTAAATCTGGGGGGAGAAGGTGCATCCTCATGACTGTGTACCGCCATAAACAGCCTGACATGCGCATATTGCGCTGGTTTTTCCTTGTCACGGATGTGGCGTTTATCCTGTATTTCAGTTTCACCGCAGCGGGCCTGATTCCCGTCGAGTACGCCTACTCCGATTATGCGAACCCCATTCTGGTCGCCTGGAATTGGTCCTTCTTTCCTTTGGATATGATGATCTCGGCTTCGGGACTTGGCGCTATTTATTTGCATCAAAAAAAGGCTCCAGCATGGAAATCTGCAGCCTTTCTCTCCCTGATTCTCACCTTTTGTTCCGGTTTCATGGCGATTTCCTATTGGACCATCCGCCTGGAATTTGATCCGACATGGTGGATTCCGAACCTTGCGCTCATGATCTACCCGCTGTTCTTCCTTCCGGCCTTTTGGAGAACGGCCTATGTCGGGCAGCATTTACCAAAAAAGCTGTGATTGCTTGCGTAAAAGTGCCTGGTATTCTTCGGGAGTGTCGACATCCAGGCCCCATTCCGCTCGTTCGAAAGGAACCACAACCATCTGCTGCTTGTACTTGCTGACCACTTCTTTGCCGCCTTGATCCCCGGTCACATGGGCCAGTTCGTCAAAAAGAGAGGCTGCGAAGAGAACCGGATGACCTGCATCTCCGGCATACAACGGGCGGACGATCCGCACTCCCTCGTCACAACGTTTGCGATAGGTGTCGATCAAGCCCTGCACCACCGCATCGGGTACGAGAGGCTGGTCCGCCAAAAACACCAAGACCGCATCGACATGCCCTGTGATAGCCGCAATTCCGGCGCGCAGAGAAGAAGCCATTCCCGTCTGGTAATCCGGATTGTCGACGACGTCTACTTGCGGTAGATCACTTGTTAACTGACGCATTCTTGCACTATGCTCCCCCGTGATCAGCAGGACAGGATGCAAGCTGCTCTCCACTGCCCGCTCCACCGCATAGCGAAACAAGGGCTTTCCATGCAACTCCAAGAAGGGCTTGGCAGCACCCATACGCTTCGACATGCCAGCGGCCAAGATAATTGCCCCGACTTTCATGATCACTGTCCACTCCTCTTACTCGATTGAACCGAGCATCTTCTCTATCATTTCCTTGGTTAGCGGCCCGATCATTTTGTATTGGACGACGCCGTGGGAATCGATGATGTAGCTAGTCGGGATCGAGATCGCTTGATACAGACGTGAAATTTGCTTGTCCTCGTCCAAAACGACTGGAAAGGTGATGCCGTATGACTTTAGAAAAGCCGCTACCTGCTCCTCACCCTGCTCCGTATCAAACAGGTTTACCGCAAGAATCGTTACGCCCCGCTCTTTTTCCTGTTCGTAAAAAGCCTGCATATCCGGCATCTCAGCCCGACACGGCGGACACCAGGTAGCCCAGAGGTTGAGGATCACCTTTTGACCTCGCAGATCCGACAGACGAATACGGGTATCCTCCAGTGTGCGCAATTCAAAGTCGGGGGCAAGCTCCCCTTTTTTCAAGCCGACCTTGAGCGTGCTTTGCCCGCTGGCTTGACCCGGTACAACAGAAGAGCCTCCGGGATTCAGCAGCCCCCAGCCGATCAGGCCGAGTATGCCCGCGATCGCTACCCATCTTTTCCGCTGTATCGTCCCTGCGATCAGCCAGAGGAACAAGATCAGGCTAAGTCCCGCCTGTGCAGCGTAATACTGCCATTCCTGCCCAAAAACAACCGCCCAGAGCAGATGCCCGGCTCCCCACACTGTAATCAGACCCAGAATAAGCGTCTTTCCAAAGCATTTTACTGGAATTTGCCGCTTCTTGACCTGGAAAGCCAAGTATGCGGCAGCTGCAAGACCTGCCAGCCAAACACCCGCCTCTCCCCCAGAGAAATAGAGCAGGGAAGCGGGATTTTCCCATACATTCTGCGGATGAAAAAGGGCGTAGCTGAACTTCCAGATAAACAGGGACATAACCACTGCTGAGCTGACAATTTCCGTGATCCCTTTTCGCAGGGCGGGCTGAGATTTTAGCGAGAGGTAGATCGTCAGATAACCGAGCAAGCCTGCCGCAATATAAAGAATCGTCGTCGTTTTGATTAGAAAAGGACCGATTTGGATGACATCCAGCAATGCGTCAACTCCCCGTTCTCGCCATTTGCGCTATGTTATTCTCCATGATACAAGAGATTCGAAGGCTTGTAACGTTTCGCAGTGCATGTCGTCCTTACATGAGAATGTCCATCCAGATTTTGACGACTGTGGCTGTAATCAAGATCGCTAGAATCCCTTGCAACAGCTTGGTGTTCATCTTTTTGCCGATAGCAGCTCCGATAGGCGATGCGATAATACTGGCCACAATCATGACCAGCGAAGGAATCAGCAACGTATGCCCACCCATCAACTTCCCTGCTGTGGAGCCGATGGAAGAGATAAAGGTGATTGCGAGGGAAGAAGCAATCGCGACCCTAGTCGGAATTTTAAGAATGACAAGCATCACAGGAACGGTAATAAATGCACCCGCTGCCCCTACGATCCCTGACAGAATCCCGATCACACCGGCCAGTACGGCAGCCAGTGGCTTGTTGAATGCAAGCTTGGTGTAATCCTCCAGGTCATCCCCTTTTTTGGGCATAAACATCATCACCGCAGCGATCAGGGCGAGAACGGCATAGACCAGATTGATCACCTGGTCTGGCAGGTACTTGGAACCAAAACCGCCGGCAAAGCTTCCAATAATGATGGCGAACCCCATCGTCAGAATCAATGACTTATTGATATATCCGCCTTTGCGATAAGCGAACATCCCTGCCAGTGTGGCAAAAAAGACCTGAACCGCACTGATCGCTGATACCTCTTGTGCGGTAAAGGCGGCAAATCCCAAAGCAGGCGGGATGTACAAGAGCATCGGATATTTGATAATCGACCCGCCAATCCCTACCATGCCAGAGATCGCGGACCCCATGAAGCCGATGGCAAACAACATGATGATCAACCCAAAGTCCATAAGGTCCATCCTCTCCTTTCTATCCTAGCAGGAGCGGCAATTCGCTCGCTTGCCGCTCCGGTACAGGTCCTGCTGCATTACTCGCCTTTTTTGATCCAGAACTTGAACACGCCAGCTTCTTCTTCACTTTTCAGCAGTTCATGCCCCGTAGAGCCAGCCCACGCTGTCAGGTCGTTTTTCGAGCCTTTGTCTGTCGCATGCACTTCCAGAATCTCTCCTGGTGCCAGCTCATCCATTGCTTTTTTGGTACGTACGATCGGCATCGGGCAAGCAAGTCCTTTGGCGTCAATTACTTTTGTGCTGTTCATATTCATTACCTCCAGTTTTTTCTGTGAAAAACGTCTTGACGTTTTTCATAAAAGTGGATGTGACCGCTTGCGGTCTACAAAACGGTCATGGCCGTTTTGTGTGATTTGGTTTTGCAGGGTTATTCATGAGTGTGGTGCAGGGCACAACGGTTCGGACCGATCTCCAGCTCTTGCTGGCGCTCTGCGGTCGCTTCCTCCACTCCGCGATTGATCGCGATAATCTCCTCGTAGTTGGGCGGTGTTTCCGTCTTGGCATGGGCGACAACCTGATCGACGAACGACTTCTTGTCCTGCTGGTTCATCAATTCATTGGCGGCGCGAATTACGCCGAGCTGTGCTCCTACATAGCCAGATTCATTCATTTCACGGTCCAATTCGGCGTAGTGACCGGGCAGAACGATGACATCATCCGCCATGGCAGCCATTTTTTCGTACACCGTGTCATACAGGTCCCTCGCCCATTCGGCTGCCTTGCCTCCTAGATCCGGGCGTCCCAAACCACCTACGAAAAGGGTATCGCCGGAGAACAGAAGCTTGTCATTAACAAAGAAGGAGACACTGCCAGGGGAATGTCCCGGTGTTTTCACTGCCAATACTCGCAGCTCGATCTGGGCAAAGCGAATGCGGTCATGCTCCTCCAAGGGCTTGAAGGAAAAGACAGCGCCCTCGCTTTTCATCATGTAGTAATCGGCTCCAGTCATCTGCGCCAGTTGTTTTCCGCCTGAGATGTGATCTGCATGCAAGTGGGAATCGACGATGTGCGTGATTTTTGCACCCTCATGTTTCGCTGCATCCAGATAGACATCTGTGAAACGGGATGGGTCAATCACCAGCGCTTCCCCACCTGATACCACCATGTAAGAAAGGCAGCCTTTCCCCATACGCAGGTATTGGTAGACTTTCATGCTCTCATCGGCGTGGACCAGCACTTGTTCCAGATGCTCGCTCCAGGACTTCATGCCGCCTTGCAGGTAGGCTACCTGCTCCAGTCCGGCTTCTGCGAGCTTCTCTGCGACGAACTTGGAGGAGCCTTCCTTGGCACAGACGACCAAGAGCTTTTTATGGGCTGGGATCTGGTCCAGCACCCCGTCTACGCCGTCGATCAGGTCAAAATACGGAATATTGATGCTCTCTACTTGCTCTCCTTCCATTCTCCAATCCTGATAGTCAGTCTGGTTGCGAACATCGAGAATAAACAGTTCTTCCTTGTTCTTTACCATTGTGGCAACATCTTTTGCCGTCATCATGGTGATCATTTTCGTTTCGACCGGACCACTCCAGCCAGACATGCCCGGCAGGACGTTTTTTAGCTTAGAAAAACCTTTTTCTGCCAGGAACCTGCATGCCAGATCACTGCGGTTTCCCGTCCTGCAGACGACCAAGATCTCTTGATCCGGGTTCAGCTCACCCCATCTGCCCTCCAGCTCGCCATAGGGAATCGCTTTTGCGCCCGGGATGTGTCCATCTGCGTATTCAGCAGACTCACGCACGTCGACAATGATGATCTCTTCGCGTGCTTCCAGCTTTTTCAGCAGCAGGGCATTCGAGATGGTCTGTGGATACGTGAACGAATCATTCGTAGCCTGAGGGCAAGCCTTGCGCAGATAGTGCTTGAACACATCTCCCTCTGTCTCCGTACCCAGGTAATCGTGACCGGTCGTTTTCGCCCAGCCCTGAATATCGGCTACAGAGCCCTTATCAGTCGCTTGCATCTCCAGCACCTGACCTGCTTCCATTTGTTCAATGGTTTTTTTGGTTCTGACAATCGGCATTGGACAAGCGAGCCCTTTGCAATCCAGAACCTTATCTACTGTGAAATCCATATTCTCACTCCTAGATTTTGAAAGTGGGTTCCATATACCTATGGGGGTATTGTTTCGGGTAAAAAAATTTCGCTTTCCTTCGTAAGTCTGTGGGCGATTGTCTGTTGCTTACCAATACCCCTATAGGTATATTACATGGCTCGCATTTCCCTGTCAAGCGTCGAGTTCCGTATTCCCTGTAAGGGCACGATTACCGGGAAAATTCTCGCATCCGCCTTCTTTCACACCTGGAACGACCCGTCCGGATCCTATTAAGCACTTGTTTAAGTCCAAAAATAATAGGAAGGGACACGACCTGGCCCCTTCCTTTCCATTCTTTCATCTACAGATTTTCGGCACTTTTCAACGCATGCTCCCAGCTTGGAAAATAAAACAACGCGTTTCTCATCAACTCGGGATCGTTTTGCTTCACTTGCTTTTTACTGAGTGAATCTCCTTTGGATTGCCTCTGCCGGATGCGGTTGATCACCTCATCAGCTCCGAGGGTAATTTCCATTGGCCAAAACTCCTTTCCTATTGATGTTGATAGTTCTAGCATTCTCATCCTTTTCATGATCTATACGATTTCTCTCGAATTCCTTCACAGCATGAAAAAACCGAGCGATAGCGGGAGTTCCCCCGATTTTCGCCCGGTTTTTCGAAACTAGCATGCTTTATGAAAGCAACGCAGCAAACACTTGGTTATCCAAGGCAATCGCCTTGTCGATGTTCGTGGTTTTTTCATAGGCTGGATTTTGCGTAATCGCAGCGCCCCAGAACATGGATTCGAATACGCCTTCGATGTGAACCTCGATTTTGGAGAGCGGCATCGCGATGCCTTCGATTTTGTCTTCCAGAATATGCGCCTCTCCGACAATCGAATAGACTGTGCCCAACGCGATCATCGTCAGCGACACACGACGATTGGCCTTTACATTGGCTGCCGTCCGTGAATTGTTGGTAACGGCGAAGCGGATGGTCGTCGGGGTGTGCGCCTTCACCCAGGAGATCGCGGATGTGTTCGGGGTGTTGCTCTCCGCATCGATCGTACTGAGTAGGATCAAGGGCTTGTCATTCATGAAGTCAATTTGTTCCTGCGACAAAGCTTGAGGAATTTGTTTACTCATTTGTATGGAAACCTCCTTTTTCTATCATGCTCCTTATGATAGCAGTGAATCTTTCGGGCTTAAAGACAATCCTAACTCTATTTTGCCAAACATTTCCCCCAAATGATCCATATTGAAGGTAATATGCATCGACGAAGCTTGTACATCCCGCCAGTATCGCTGCAACGGATGGCTTTCAAACATGCTGCTCGCACCGCTGTAATCGACGATGGTCTTGACAGCCTCTTTGCATAGCTTGGCCGTAAAGCCATAGTTTCTGCGCAGACGCAGGCGCTCATACGTATCGATTGGCGTTTCTGTACTCAGGCGTGTCAGCGATTTTTCAAACAGCGCAATTGCTGCTTCCAGCGTGGCGGATACCTCCGCGACCCGGATTTGCTGATGCGTAAAGTCAGCGATTTTTGCCTGGCGCACGCTGGACTTCGTGCGAATTCCCTCGCGCCACAGCTCGTAAGCGCCGACGCTTGCTCCCAAAAGAGCCGCTGTCAAACTGACGGGAATGACGGCGTACAAAGGATTTTTGTAAAGCGGAAGATCGTTAATGAGATTCCCCGGACCTTCTCCGCGCTGACACCAGGCCACCATGTCAAAAGTTCGGTGCTCCGGTACGAATACATCGTTCAATTGCAGATTTTTACTCCCTGTCCCTCGTTGTGCCACAGTGTGCCAGGTATCGAGGATCGTGTAATCTTTTTTCGGCACCAGCATCATCATAGCGAATGGCGGGGCTCCCTCCTCCTGCGCCGGGACGCTGGCAAACAGCATCGCCCAATCACTGTGATCGATCCCGGAAGAGAATCCCCAGATCCCGCTTGCCCGAAAACCGCCTTCTACGCGAGTCACTTGCGACTGCGGCGAACCGAATGACGAAGCGATACAGGCATCGGGATTTTCACCCCAAACCTCTTGTTGGGCTTGTTCAGGGTAATAGGCGAGCATCCAGGAATGGAGGACCAAAAGACCAAAGCACCAGCCCGCCGACGGGTCTGCCTTGGCGATTTCAAAGGTCGTTTTATACATCGTCTCCACACCTAGCTCATATCCGCCCCAACGCTTAGGGCTAAGGGCGCGAATCAGACCGGAAGCGATAAAATCATCGATATTTTCCTTGGGTTGACGACGAAGCTCTTCTGATAGATGAGCGCGCGATTGGATGCGCGGAATCAGGCTTAAGGCTCGTGCGACAGCTTCATCATGCGTGATGGTAGACATAGTTGTATCCTCCCTGCTTGAGATGACTTATCTGTATAGTAGTAGATGGTAAGAGTATTTTGAAATATTGGGAGATTATATCCGTAATAAGCATTCCTTATTACCAGATCCCTTTAAGGTCTCAACATGTTATGATGTTCCTACCATCAACGAACTTTCCAGGAGGTCTGTATGGATATTCGTCAACTCCGCTACTTCATCGCTGTCGCCGAGCATCTCAATTTCACAGAAGCCGCTAAAAGGCTCTATGTGGCTCAGCCTGCTGTCAGCCAGCAAATCGCGTATCTGGAAAAAAGACTCGGTGTCAAGCTGTTCCATCGCAATAAGCATTCCGTCGAATTAACTAGCGCAGGTCACGTCTTTTTAAAGGATGCCCGTGACATTGTGGAGCGTTTTGCCTTATCGATCGAGCATGCCAGACAAGCCGAGGCAGGATTGGTGGGAACGATCAACATCGGTCTGCTGAGCGTCTCTGTACGGGATTTCTTGCCTGCCGTCGTTCGCTCGTTTCGCAGCAAATACCCACAAGTGACGATTCGTTTTAGCTTCGAAAACATCGCCCAGCTGAATCACAAGCTGCTCTCCGGCGAAATCGATATCGCCTTCACCCTCTCGCACGGACTGCACAATATCGGCGGCATCACCTATAAGTCTTTATGGCACCAGCCCTACTCGATTATTCTCCCGCACGATCATCCGCTCGCTGATCAGCCCAACCTCTCGATCGCCCAGCTGGAGCATGAACCCTTCGTCATGTTGGAACGCGAGGAGTCGCCTCAGGGCTACGATTACGTCCTGTCGATGTGCGCCAGACACGGCTTCTCCCCCCGGATCGTCAGTCAAGCCGCCCGCACGGACGCGGTGCTAATGATCGTAGATGCGGGGATCGGAGTTACGGTACTGTCTCGCCATTTGCTGCTTTACGCCAGTCCGACTCTGCGTTTTATCGATATTCAGGGCGAGGGCACTTCCGTCGATGTGGTGGCCTCATGGAAAAAAGCGAATGCCAATCCCGCCGTTCCTTTATTTATTCAGGAAGTGGAGGCCTCCCTGGAACGACTACGCGCCCATCAAGATTAGATCTCTACAGGAAATTCTTTCACAAAAACGGCGTTGCCTGTAATTTCTACTGCCAATTCGCCACCCTGCTCAGGGGTGACGGTCACCTGGACTCGCCCGTCCCGCCCGATTTCCTGTCCTTGCTCGATGATGAACGTACGCTGGCCAGTCTGGTCCTGATCAATAAAGGTCACGTAATAGGCCCCCATCACACCGGAAGCCGTACCGGTTACTGGGTCTTCCACTGTACCGGAGAATGGCGAAGAAAAATGGCGGGCATGCATGTCAGAGCCCGCATCGATTGTCTCCTCACAAAAAGGATGAATCGATGCTCGCGGCATCTGCGTCAGCACCTCGGGGAATCGGGAATTATCCGGACTCATCCGCTTGCAGGCGTCCAGTGATGCCAACGGTACAATGAGCGTCCAGAGGCCTGTGCTTCCATACTGGATCGGCCAATCTGCCCGGATATCCTCTGCTCCCAGGCCAAGTACTGCTGCCAATTCTTCTACGGAGCCTTCAAACGCCGTAAATTGCGTGGCTGCCTGTCGCATGGTGATGCTGACCTCCTCATCTGGCTTGGTCTGGATGCGGACAGGCAGTACCCCTGCCTTCGTTTCGATCGTGATTTCTTCCTTGGCTTCAATTAGCCCGTGTGAAAGCAGGGCAAAGACAGTCGCCATGGTCGCGTGCCCGCAAAGATTGACTTCATGCCCCGGGGTAAAAAAGCGAATGCGCACATCTGCAATCTCGGAATGGACCGGAAAGGCGGTTTCGTTAAAACCGACCTGAAACGCGATATTTTGCATCTCTTCTTCCGTAAGCCGATCCCCCTCCAGCACGACCCCAGCCGGATTGCCTTTGTTCGGAGTCAGGCTAAAGGCGTCATAATGAAAGACTTTGACTTGTTTCATCTGGATCTCTCCCCTCTATCCTCTTGGTTCCACTTCATCGTTCTTCTCACACCTCATGGCTCCCTGCCAGCATTCACAAAAACATATTCGTAGAAAAAGCAAAACACCCTTGGTCCGTCAGAATGGCGAACTCAAGGGTGCGGCATTACAACTCAGTATGGAGAAAGGGGATATTACCAGCTTCTTGTGGTGTTCGACATAACTTCTGTTTTAAAGTGGGAAGTGACAGGCGACGTAATGCTCTTCCTTATGCTCCTGGAAAACAGGCTCCTGCTGGCGGCAGATTTCCTGTGCATAGGGGCAGCGGGTGTGAAAGCGGCATCCCGTCGGCGGGTTGGCAGGGCTCGGCAAATCTCCACTAAGAAGAATCCGCTCTTTGCGCTGTGTCGGATCTTCTACAGGTATGGCCGACAGCAATGCTTCTGTATACGGATGGCTTGGTCCCGCAAACAATTTGTCCCGTGTCGTCAATTCCACGATTTTCCCGAGGTACATGACCGCGATCCGGTCGCTAATGTGCTTGATCGCAGGCAAGCCATGCGCGATGAAAATATATGTCAGGTTGAATTCCTTTTGCAAGCGGCGCAAAAGATTGAGAATTTGCGATTGAATCGACACGTCCAGTGCAGAGACTGGCTCATCACAGACAATCAGCTTCGGCTTCAATGCCAGTGCACGGGCAATCCCGATGCGTTGACGTTGACCGCCGCTAAATTCATGCGGATGACGCTGCAAATGGTGTTCGCCTAGCCCGACAACTTTCATCAATTCAATAACTGCCTGGCGGATTTCAGCCGGATTCTTGTGTATTCCGTGAACTTTCAACGGCTCCGCAATGATTTGTTCCACGGTCATGCGTGGATTTAGAGAAGCGTATGGGTCTTGAAAAATGATTTGCAAATCGCGGCGAATCTGGCGGATTTCTTCTTTTTTCAGCTTGGTCAGATCCTTGCCGTCAAACACGATCTCGCCTTCTGTCGCCTCCAATAGCTGGAGAATCAGTTGTCCGGTAGTTGACTTTCCACAGCCAGACTCTCCTACAATCCCCAAGGTTTCACCCTTTTTCACCGTAAAATCTACTCCATCTACGGCGCGTACGAAGCCTTGAGCACGTGAAAACATGCCTTGTTCAATGGGAAAGTGCTTTTTCAATCCTTTGACTTCTAAAAGGAATTTTTCTTCTGCACCTGTCTGCTTCATCTGTCTCCCCCCTCACGCATGAAAGCATCTGATCGCATGCTGATCATTGAGCTGTTCCAATTGCGGCTTCTCTGTTTTGCATTTGTCCGTCGCGTAGATGCAGCGTGGATGAAACGTGCATCCCTGCGGCATATCCAAGGGATTGGGCACGGAGCCTTCGATCGAATCTAACTCTTCTTTTTGCTCGCGTATTTTGGGGATCGAATCAAGCAAACCTTTGGTGTAGGGATGCTTAGGGTTGGCAAACAGTTCGAATACCGTCGCCTCTTCGACGACTTGCCCTGCATACATCACGACGACACGGTCGGCCATCTCGGCGACTACCCCGAGGTCGTGGGTAATCAGAATCACACCTGTATCCCGCTCCCGGCTCAGTTTTGCCATCAGCTCCAGAATCTGCGCCTGTATCGTCACATCGAGCGCAGTCGTTGGCTCATCCGCGATCAGTAATTTCGGGTTGCAAGCTAGTCCCATCGCAATCATGACCCTTTGGCGCATGCCGCCGGACAACTGATGCGGAAAGTTGTCTACGATTTTCTCCGCACGCGGAATCCCGACCAATTGCAGCATTTCGATACTTTTTTCCTTTGCTTCTTTTCTATTTAAGCCTTGGTGGACACGGATCACTTCACCAATCTGATTTCCAATCGTGAAAACGGGATTGAGTGAGGTCATTGGCTCCTGGAAGATCATCGAAATTTCATTGCCACGCAGCTTTCGCATCTCTTTTTTGCTGAAGGTAAGCAGATTCTTGCCTTCAAACGAGATTTCTCCTCCAGCTACCTGACCGGGGTAGGCTAACAACCCCATGATCGACAGTGATGTGACGCTTTTACCACAGCCTGATTCCCCTACAATGGCTAATGTTTCTCCTCTGGATACCGAAAAGGAGACGCCATTTACAGAAGGGGTCACTCCTTCATCGGACTTGAACTGGACCACCAAATCTTTTACTTCCAACAAACGTGCGGTCAAAGGATCCACCCCCTATTTTGCTCTGTTCGTCTTCATCCGCGGGTCGAGTGTATCGCGTAGCCAGTCTCCCAGGAAGATGATTCCCAAAACAGTAATCGTAATCGCGATACCAGGAAAGGTCGCCACCCACCAGCTCGTAGCCAAATATTCTCGTCCGTCGCTCAGCATGCCGCCCCATGAGACCGTAGGAGGCTGTACTCCGAGCCCAAGAAAGCTAAGGGATGCTTCCAAAATGATCGTCGTCGCTACATTGAGCGTGGAAATGACGATGAATGAAGAGGCAATATTCGGCAAAATATGAGTCAGGATAATTCGCACATCTTTGGCCCCAACGGAGCGTGCCGCGCGTACAAAGTCCCGTTCTTTGATACTCAACACTTCCCCGCGCACCATTCGGGCATAGGTGACCCAGTTCGTTACACCCAACACAAAGATTAGCGTCCCAAGTCCTGAACCCATAACGGTCAACACGACGAGCATGAACAGGATATTGGGAATAGCCAAAAACGAATCGACCGTTCGCATGATCAGCTTATCGATAAAGCCGCCGTAATAGCCGGAGATGAGGCCCAATACCAGACCAATCGCACCCGCAACCGCTACCGCACAGATTCCGATTAAAAGCGAGATTTGGGAGCCGTAAATAATACGGCTTAGCACGTCCCGTCCCAAATTATCTGTGCCCAGGGGATGCTTCATGCTGCCTCCCTCCAACCAGACAGGGGGTTTTAGCCGCTCGATGGCGTTCGTCTTGGCTGGATCAAAGGGAGAGAGTACAGAGGCAAATACGGCCATCAAAACGACAGCCAACACAATGATCAATCCAATAGTCCCTGCTTTGCTTTTCAACAGCGCTTTCGTGAAGGAGGCGAACCCGCTCCCGGCTGATTTCCTTCCACTTGCAGGAAGACTGCTTGTCTCGGTTTTACCCAATGTTGTCATGCAGGAGTTCCCCCTTTACTTGTACTTGATGCGTGGGTCTAAGAAGCGATAGACCAGGTCCGCCGCAAGATTGCTCAAAATGACCAAAAGCGCAATCACAAAGACGGATGCTTGAATAATGGCCATATCCCGTGCATTGACCGCCTGAATGAGCAGTTGTCCCATTCCCGGCCAGGAGAAGACCGTTTCCGTGATCAACGCCCCTCCGATCAAGGTAGAAGTTTGCAAAGCCATAATGGTGACGACTGGAATCAAGGCATTGCGAAACGCGTGCTTGTAGATGACGATGGTTTCGATCAGTCCTTTACTCCGCGCTGTTCTAACAAAGTCCTGTCCGAGAATCTCCAGCATACTGGAGCGGATCAGCCTCGTCATTTCCGCTGCGATGCCTGTTCCCAGCGTAATTGCGGGCAGGATGAGATGGACGAAGGATTCCCGGCCTGATACGGGCAGGACGCCCCATTGCACGGATACGAGTAGGATCAGCATGATACCCAACCAGAAGTTCGGCATGGCTTTTCCGAGAACAGCACTTCCCGTAATAAAGACATCCCAAAATGAATTTTTTTGAGTCGCAGATAAAATGCCCAAAGGAATCGCAATGATAACAGCTACGATCATAGAAGCGATGGCAAGTTCAAAAGTCGCGGGAAGGCGTTCGATCACAATCGGGAGAGCATCCTGATTGTAGCGATAGGACTCCCCGAAGTCTCCTTGCAATACCCCTCCCATAAAATGGAGATATTGAATATGAATAGGCTGGTCGAGGCCAAGTGCTTGCGTTAAAATGATTCGATCTTCTTCTGTGGCATCTTCCGGGAGCATCAAGCTTACAGGGTCCCCCGTAATATGAACGAGGACGAACACGATCAAGGAGATCAAAAACATGACAGGTATGATCTGTAAGATCGATTTCATCAGAAATTTCACTGCTTTCCGACCTCCAGCTTATAGTGTAATGAAAGTGAAAGAGCCTCCACCAAGAGAGGCCTTTCACTCCGCTTTCATGTGAGCTATTTCAGGATAATCTCGTCCACATACGTATTTTCATCGGAGCGCGGTGTAAATTGAATACGCTTGTTGACACCGTAGATAGCATCCGTCTGGAAAAGGAACACACGCGGACGCTCTTTTGCAAGGATTTGTTGTACTTTGTAAAGCTGTTGCTTGCGCGATTCTGCATCCATGTTCACATCTGATTGAGCGAGCAATTCATCCAGTTCAGGGCTATTGAAGTCTGTTTCACCCTTGGCTCTTTCCGATTGATTCAGATACAGCGGTGAGGATGCATCGAACATGGAGTTGCCATAGCCAAGCATATACAATTCATCAAATTTCTTACCCTTGAACTTCTCGTTGAACTTGCTCCATTCCAATACTTCCAGCTTAACCTTGATTCCTACTTCGTCCAACATCGCCATAATCAATTCAGCGATTTCTTTATCCTTGATGTAACGTCCATTCGTGGAGCTGAAAGTAAGCTCCAAACCATTTTCATAGCCAGCCTCTTTCAGGAGTTGCTTAGCTTTTTCGGGATCGTACAAACTTTTTCCATAAAGGTCTGGATCAGCTCCCGCTTCAGGTGTCACCATGGCGCGTGTCGGTTTTGCAGCCCCAGCCAAAATCGTCTCTGCGATCGCTTGCTTGTCGATTGCAAGTTCAATCGCTTCGCGTACGCGTGGGTCAGCGGTTACACTGCCTTCTGTCATCCGCAACACCAGTTGCATCACGCGTTGGGTAGGACCTGTGACGATATCGGTATTTTCATTTGCTTTGACACGATCCCAATCAGCTGGTGCGATATCGGTAGCAATATCTACACCGCCAGTAAGCAGTTCTGCTACACGGGTGGAATCTTCAGGGATGGTGCGGAAAACGACCTTGTCCCATTTCGGTTTATCACCAAAGTAGCCATCATATTTTTCAAAAGTGATACGGTCATCGCGTTTCCATTCTAAAAATTTGTAAGGCCCTGTACCCACTGGGTTGCTGAGGAAATGATCAAAGCCTTTTTCTTCAATATATTTGGAAGGCAGAATTCCAGAGCCTTGTCGGGAGATGCGGTTGATCAGAATCGGGTCTGGACCATTTGTAACGATATCGACGGTCAGGTCATCGACGACCTTCACTTCCTTGATTTGCTTGTAGTTTGTGTACTCCAAAAGAGACTGTTCCTTGGCGACGCGCTCAAGCGTATACTTCACATCTGCAGCGGTAAACGGATCACCGTTGTGGAAGGTGACGCCTTCGCGCAGATGAAATCTCCAGGTGGTGTCATCCACTTGTTCCCATTTTGTAGCAAGATCCGGTTGGAAGTTCATCGTCTGATCGCGTTTGACCAGGGAGTTAAATACATTGACGTGAATGGCATGGGTAGAATTGTTCTGGTGGTTATGAACATCGAACGAAACCATGTCAGTACCGCGCGCAATCGTCAGAACTTTCTCTCCATTTTGGTTAGCCTGTTGGTTAGCAGAAGTTCCGCCAGTCTCCTTGTTTCCTTCTGATGTTGTAGCGGCTCCTCCTCCACAACCTGCCAGTCCGAGTGATAAAACCAGTGTGAACATTAATGATTTCAATCCAAAACGCTTCATGGTGTCCCCCTATTTATCTGTTGTTTTTTCTAAGTATGTTAGAGCTATCTGAGTCAGCATCGCTACACCGATCGGCAGACCATCCTCATCGATATCAAACAAAGGATGATGGTGCGGGTACTCGATGTTCTTCTCGTCACTTCCAACCCCCAGTCGAAAGAAGACGCCGGGCACATGGTGGGTATAGTAAGAGAAATCCTCTCCGCCCATCGAGGGAAGAGATAGTTCTACCTTGCTTCCTCCTAGCACTTTCGTAGCGGCTTCCCACATGTGATCGACCATGACATCATCATTCGAGACGGTCGGATAACCCCTGGTATACTCGAACTCGTAGCTTGCTCCCAACGCCTCTGTCACACCCTTGATGACTTTTTCGATCCTTGCCGGCATCTCGCTTCGAATCGCCTCATTTAGGGTACGAACAGTTCCCTTCATCACTACTTCAGGAGCGATAATGTTGCTTGCTGTCCCGCCATTGATTTGTCCGATGGTAATGACAGCTGATTGAAGCGGATCGACTTGGCGGCTGACGATATGCTGAAGAGCGGACAGAACTTCTGCCGTCACACTGACTGAATCGATCGAACGATGTGGATGTGCAGCGTGCCCACCTTTTCCAATGATCTTGATCGCAATCCTGTCGGCCGCAGCCATCGCCACCCCGCGCACGACAGTGACACGACCCGTTGGCGCTCCATAAAACACATGCAATCCCGCAATGGCATCTACTTTTGGATTCTCCAGCACACCATCCTCAATCATCGCCTGAGCTCCAGCCAATCCTTCCTCGGCAGGTTGAAAAATAAACTTGATGTTTCCTTTGAAAGGAATTTTCTGCTCGACCAAAAATTGGGCTGTCCCCATCAAGATGCTGGTATGCGCGTCATGTCCGCAAGTGTGGGCTTTGCCAGGAACCTGGGAACGATACGGGACTTGTTTTTGATCCTGCATCGGCAGGGCGTCCATATCAGCACGCAGTGCAATCGTCGGGCCGGGTTGCGTCCCGTGCAGCGTAGCCACTACACCTGTTTTACCAACCCCGCGCTGTACTTCCAGCCCAAGCTTCTCCAGATGTTCTGCAACGATCCCGGATGTACGGATCTCTTCGAATCCCAGTTCCGGATGTTGGTGAAAATCCCGTCTCCACTCCGTCAGCTTGTCCCGCAGTTTGCTAGCTTCCGCCAATAGAGCGGAGCTTTGATAGATAGATAATGTCAATGTTCTCCCTCCGTTCCTTGTTGCACATGGTCGACCTTGATTTGAGCCAACAACTCTTCGTGCCGTGCTTCGACATCCAGTAAATGTTCGCGCATCATGTTTCGCGCTTCCTCAACACGATGTCCTTTTATTGCTTCGTAAATCTTGATGTGGTAATCAAGACTTTTTTGCTTGTCTTCCAGCACGAGTAACTCCTGTTTAACATTCATAAATAGGTTTCCGATGTAACTGTAAATTTTTAATAAAACGCTATTTTGGGTCGCTTCGACAATGGTACTGTGAAACAGTTCGTCCGATTCAAGACCTGGTCGAGATGTTTGAATAGCGTCACCTAGCATTGCGATTGCGTGCTCCAGCTTTTTAATGTCTTCCTCCGTCGCTACCTGTGCGGCTTTTCCGCAGATCTCAACCTCCAGCATACGTCTGAACTCAAGCAATTCTCTGGAAAAACGGGCCTCCATAAGCGTCGAAATAAACTGTTCATGGACAATCGAATCAATACCCTCTGTCTTTTTGACAAATACACCGATACCCATTCTTTTTTCCACAACCTGTTGGTCTACTAAGCTATTCAATGCTTCTCGTACCGATGAACGACCCACTTTCAACATTTGCATCAGTTCCCGTTCGGAGGGAAGCTTGCCGCCTACCTGGTATGTCCCCTTCTTGATCTCTCCAATGATGTATTCGGCGACAATCGTACTCACTTTTTTGGACATTACATCACCCATTTCGACCTGTCTGACCTGTCAGACCAGTGTTGGAGAATGTATTCAATTTACGATACGATTGAATATTCGTCAATATCAGAACAATTTAAAAAATAATTTTTCTCGATAAAACACCCTTGGTCCGTCAGAATGGCGAACACAAGGGTGCGGCGTTACAGCTCCCCTTCATTCTGAAGTAGGAATTTCCTCTTGCATTTTAAAGAGGAAAAGGATATCTTCTTTAATTGAGAATGATTTTTATTATCGATATATTAGTGTTCACTTATATGACAAGGGGATGTTTTTCATGCAAAAGCAATGGGGGTATCCGCTGGCAGCGATCGTGCTCAGCTCCTCGCTCGTATTCACCGGATGCGGAAGCAACGAATCGAAGACCACAGCTGAGGTGAAGCCAGAAGCTGCCCAGCCTGAGCAAACGACTGCAGCTTCCACGTCACCCGAGCTTGAAGCAGCCATCGCCGACTATCATAAATGGGTAATCGAGCAAACCGATTTGTTTGTAAAGGCGACGGAGGGATTCACACAGTCGGTAAAGGCTGGCGATATAGAGGAAGCAAAAAAACAATATGCGCCCGCCCGTATGTACTTTGAACGAATCGAACCGATTGCCGAGTCGCTCGGAGACTTCGACCCCTGGATCGATGCGCGTGAAGGAGACGTCCCCGCGGAAGAATGGCGTGGCTATCACCGTCTGGAGAAGGCATTGTGGGAAGAGAAGTCAGTCGAAGGTCAGGACAAGATCGCTGACCAATTGCTCCAGGACGTGAAACAGCTGCGTGTGAAGGTAGAAAGCGTCGAGATCGATCCGTTGATGCTGGTCACCGGAGCTGTCGAATTACTTAACGAAGTCTCTTCCAGCAAAGTAACAGGAGAAGAAGAGCGATACTCCCATACCGATCTCTACGATTTTGCCGCCAATGTACAGGGAGCCAACGAAATTTTCAAAGTGTTGCAATCAACAGTAGCGAATAAAGATCCTGAACTGGCAAAAGAGATTGAAGATCGATTCCAAGAGCTTGATCAGGCCCTTGTACCCTATAAAAAAGAGCAGGAATACGTTCTGTACACCGATTTGACCGAACCTGAAATTAAAAAGCTGAGTCAGGCCCTCGATGCTTTGGCTGAGCCACTGTCCAAGATGGGCACAATTCTGGGAGGCTAACCGATATGAACCGTCCAACAGAGACGAGCGAAAAGAAACTGACGCGACGTGACGTGCTCAAGATGGCGGGGATTGGCGGAGTTGGGTTATTGGTCGGAGCGGGAGGAATGAGGGCTTTATTTCCGCAGGCTACACAAGCCGAACCAGCATCATCGGGAGCGGCATCCAAAAGCGGCAGCATCCCTTTCTACGGGAAGAATCAGGCTGGAATTGTCACTCCCATGCAGGACTTCATCAGCATGGCCGCTTTCAATCTGACGACGACCTCGCTGGTAGACGTCCGGAAGCTGTTCCAAAGCTGGACCCTCGCTTCCGCTCGGCTCACGGCAGGCCAGCCCGTGGATGACGAGATCGACAATCCACATCTCCCTCCTATCGATACAGGAGAAAGCATGGGCCTGGCTGCGATGAAGCTGACGATTACATTCGGAGTGGGAGCTTCCTTTTTTGATGATCGTTTCGGATTGGCAAGCAAAAGACCTGCTCCATTGGTCGACCTCCCGCGCTTCAACAGCGATGAAATTAACCCGGACTGGTCTGATGGCGATATCGTCGTGCAGGTTTGTGCGGATGATCCACAGGTCGCGTTTCACGCCATGCGAAATCTTGCTCGCATCGCTAGAGGCAAGGCTGTACTTCACTGGATGCAGGAAGGCTTTCAGCGCACGGCTCTAGCCGACCCCTCCGGTTCTACACCGCGCAATCTGCTGGGCTTCAAAGACGGCACCAACAATCCAGTCGCTTCGGAGCCGCAGCTGGCGGACGAGATCGTCTGGGCAAATTCTGCTGAAAGTCCTGCCTGGATGGCGGGCGGCTCCTATATGGCCATGCGCCGCATTCGGATGCGTATCGAGGTCTGGGACCGTTCCTCTCTGACCGATCAGGAGGCAACGTTCGGCAGACATCGCGATTCAGGAGCACCGCTCGGCAAATCAGGAGAGTTCGACGACCTGGAGCTGGATCGCAAGGATCACAAAGACAAGCCGCTCATCGCCCCTGACTCGCACGTCGCTCTCGCCCACATGGACGGAAAGGTGAAGATTCTACGCCGTAGCTACTCGTACTCGAACGGCATGGACGTCAAGACAGGACAAATCAATGCGGGGCTTTTGTTTATCTGCTTCAACCGCGATCCGCGTACCCAGTTTATCCCGATGCAGCAAAAACTCGCAGCCGCTGACAAGCTCAACGAGTACATTACACACGTTGGTAGCGGTCTGTATGCATGCTTGCCAGGAGCCAGCGAAGGCGGCTACATCGGAGACACATTATTGTAATTCACCATCGGGGATGGAGTGAACACTATGAAACACCGCCTGTTCATCGTCAGCATATCCCTGCTGCTACTCTTCTCTGGTCTGCAGAGTGCTTTTGCTGCCACCCTCAATCCTGACCAGCTCAAACAGCTGATCGCCTACTCCAGCGATGCCTTGATTAGCAGCGGGGACAAAAATTGGAACGAAGCCGTCCAAGCGGTCAAGCAAATCCAAGAGATGTGGCAACCAAACGCAGACAATTCGGAAGAAGCACAGGCCCTTACGGCAGCCCTGCAAGAAGCAGAGAAGGCGCTATTACAGGTTTCTACCACACCTGACGCTGCTTCCAAAGCCATCTCTGCTCTCGCGAAGGCCGCCGATCAGTATGTTTCTTCCAAAGAAGATGCGGGGCAGCCCAAGGAAAAAGCTCATAAACAAATCGAAGCCCTGCTCCCCCTGTTAAAAGAAAGTGAGAGCGCAGCCGCTTCCCAAAACTGGACGCAAGCCAAGCAAGCCTATAACAGCTTCGTCAAAGGCTGGTACAAGGCAGAAGGCCTCGTTCGCGCAGAAAATATCGGCGTGTATGGAAATATGGAAGTCAAGATCAGCGGTGCTCGCATTGCTTTGAATACAGAACCGCCCGATCCCGTCAAAAGTCAAACCAAGCTAAACGAGCTGACGCAATTGGTCGAGGATTACCTTTCGGGTAAAGCTGCTAGGACGGACGCAAATGCCGCTGCCTCGACGGATCAGCCATCGATCGATTCACTCATTCAGCTTCTTGGCACTATACAAGTCGATATCGACAACAAGGCTGCTGATGAAGCAGCTTCCAAAATGGACAGCTTCATCGCGACCTGGCCTGCTGTAGAAGGCGTGGTCATGACGAAATCGCCTAATACGTACAGCAGTATCGAGACGAAAATGGTGTCGATTCCTACCCTGATTCTGTCTGCACCTCCCAATTGGGAAAAGGCTTCCTCCATGCTCTCGGAGATGAAAGAGGAGCTGCAGCCTTTTGCATCGGTCTCATCCTACACCGCGTGGGATGCTGCCATTATCCTGTTTCGTGAAGGGCTGGAAGCGATTCTGATTATTCTCGCTCTCCTCGCCTTTTTGCAGAAATCAGGGAATGCGGACAAGCGAAAATGGATTTGGTCGGGTGCGGCGATGGGACTCATGGTCTCCGTCGTTTTGGCCGTCATATTGAGCATCGTGTTATCCAATCTCTCCACCGGCAGCTCGCGCGAATTGATGGAGGGCATTACCGGGCTCGTCGCTGTCCTATTCATGCTGACGATTGGTGCCTGGCTTCACGGAAAATCCAATCTGCAATCCTGGAATCGCTATGTGGAGCGGGCCATCGGCCGTTCCCTTGCCAAAGGGACACTTTGGTCACTTGGCTTGACTGCTTTTCTTGCGGTCGCTCGCGAAGGGGCCGAGACGATTATTTTCTACTTTGGCATGGCTCCTACGATCAGCATGACCGATTTGCTTACAGGGATTGCGTCAGCCTTGATCCTGCTGGCTATCATTGGATATGTTTTTATGAAGCTGAGCAGCCGGATCCCGGTACGGCCATTCTTTTTCTTCGCCAGCATGCTGCTCTATTACATGGCATTCAAATTCATCGGTGCAAGCATTCATTCTTTACAGGTGACGGGCATCCTTCCTGCTCACAATTCGGATTCGCTCTTTCATGTGCCGGACCTCGGGATGTATGCGAGCTGGGAGACAACGCTGCCACAGCTTGCTGTGCTCCTAATCGTGCTGGTCAATCTGTTCCTGAACGGAAGGAAAAGAGCTGGCAAAGTGCTTGCATCCCAATAAACGAAAAACCCGATCCTCTCTGGATCGGGTTTTATTCTTATTCCATTACTGTCACATTTATCTTTACCGTTTCACCATTATACTTCGCCGTGATTTCCACCGTCCCAGGAGCAACAGCGGTAATAATACCTTCATTTACTGTAGCAATCTCTTCGTCACTGGACGTCCACTTGGCCTCATCCGTCACATCAACCTGATTCCGATCATTGTATATGGCTTCCAATGTGATGGACTGTTCATGATCCACATCCAACTTCACAAAGTGTTGGCTTGGTGAAATGCGCGACAGTATTCTTTCCTCGATCACGGAAATGCCCATCAATACCCGCTTGCCTGCGTACGACGCGGTTACCGTCGTTCTGCCAGGGGCGAGGGCAATCAGCTCACCCTTTTTCACCACTACGATGGCAGGATCATCCACCTCCCAGCTCACAAAATCGCTGATCTCTTCCTCATAACCATCCTCATATACACCTTTGACAGCCAATTTCACGCGTTCATCCTGCTCCAGGCGTAGGTTTTGCTTGCTGAGCTTTAGCTTGTAGTAGGATTTCTCATCCACTACACTTACCCCAATTCGGTAGATGAATCCTCCGTATTCAACGGTAATGATGGTCTTGCCTTTCGCAAGGGCTGTGACTTTCCCATTTTTCACTTTGACGATTTTCGGGTCATCTACGATCCATTTTGCTGAAGAGGTGACCTCTATTTTCTTTCGATCAGAGAGAATTGCCATAAGCTGAATCTCTCTTTGCTCATCCTCTTCCAGAATTACATCAGAAAACGTGGGGCGGATGGATCGGACCTCTGCCGAAGAGACCGTGACGGCGATTCGGGTGCTCTCCCCCTCATAGCGAATCGTAATGACCGCTTCCCCGTCTTTTTTGCCAGATTTGATTTGTCCTGGTTTGACCGATGCGATACTGGTCGCATTGCTCTTGTAGGTGGCATTCTTATCTTTCGTGATATCTTCTTCGGTCCCATCCTCATAGATAGCTTTCACCTGGAAGGAAGCAGAATCACCTGGCTGAAGGAACAGACTCGACGTACTTGCTTCGATTCGCAGCAATTTGTTTTCTTCTGCGATCGGTTCCACAATAACGCGCGCCGAAGCAGTTTTGTTTCCATCCACAGTCGTGACGGTGATGATGGTTGTACCTGCCGATTTCGGAGTCACTGTTCCTGATTGATCGACGGTAGCGACTTCTGGATCGCTGCTTTCCCATCTCACCTGCTGGTTGCTGGCGTAGGAAGGCTGGATGCTGGCTTGCAGCGCAACAGCAGGGTCACCTTCCGTGAATGTGAGCGAATCGCGATCCAGGCTTACACTCTGTACAGAATAGTAAGGGGGCGGTACATAAGGACTGGTAAACGTAATCTCAGCCCTCTGCGTGAGAGTCATGTTCTCATCCAAGTCCTTGGCTGTATAGGTCACCTTTTCAGCCGTTCTGCTGCTCACCGTAAAGGTCGCGGTACCGTTCGCGTCCGTCGTTGCGACAGCTGGCAAAATAGTAGATCTGCCGCTTCCTTGGGAAAGGCTGACGGTGTGCCCGGCAACACGGTTTTGATTGGCATCCCGCAATGTGACAGTCAGGGTTGCAGTGGAAGTGCCGTTGGCTGTCACTCTGGTCGGATTTGCAGTAACAGTGGAGCTGACTGGATCTACGGTGCCGAATTCAAACGTGACATTCACGGTTTGTTGAATGATTGTATCTGTATCTGCATCTCTCGCTGTGTAAGTTACAGTCTCTGCTGTCGTATTGGTTACGGTAAAGCTGACTTCGCCATTCGCGTCTGTCTTTACAGAGCCAGAAGTCGGTCGGATGCTAGAATGGCCGCTTCCCTGTGTCAGGCTGATTTCATGATCGGCAACGGGATTTTCAAAAGCATCCTTAACCGTCACCGTAATCGTGGCTGCCGCCATACCATCTGCCAGCACATTGGACGTTGAAGTCTTCAGGGTAGATTTCACAGCATCTACGTCCCCGGCTGTGAAGATTACGGGTGGAGTGTGGGTCAAAGCAATGTCCTTAAGCTCATCCTTCGCCGTATAGGTTACGGTCTCTGCCTTTGTATTCGTCACGGTAAAGACAGCTACCCCATTCTGATCGGTCTCGATTTTCGCCGGAGTAATGGTTGAACTGCCGTTTCCTTGCGACAGACTAACCATACGATTCGGAATCGCGTTTTGATTCGCATCTTTTATCGTGACCGTTACCACAGCCGAAGCGATGCCATTCGCTGCGACCGTCGCCGGGGTCACTGTCACAGTCGAGTGAGCCACATCTGCCGCTTCAGAATCTTTGCTCACATATACAGCCACACCTTTTGGACCGCTCGCTGGATTGACGGCTACGGCAATATCCGATATTCCATCCTTGTTGAAATCTGCAACGGCAACAGATCTGGCTTGTTCTGTGCCTGAGATTCGAATTTCCGGTTGAAAGGTTCGATCCCCCTGGCCAAGCAGAATCGAAATATTATTGGAGCCATAGTTGGCTAAGACGAGGTCGATATTTCCGTCACCGTCAAAATCGCCTGCTGCCATCGATTGCGCGTTGCTTCCGGAATTCCGAATAGTGCTGACATTCGAAAATTGACCGTTCCCAGGGCCACTCAAGACGTTCACCAGATTCGCATAAGGATTGAGTGTAGCGACTTCAAGATGTCCATCCCCATCTAAATCGGTGACGACTATAGATCGGATCAAGCTGTTCGTAATATCGTAATCACCCGTACTGATCGCAGTACCCGTGCCGTTATGAAGTTCCACTGTGAGCTGATCGCTCGATCCATTCGTAGTCGCCAGAAGGTCTGGATAACTGTCCCCGTTCAGGTCTCCAAAGGTGAGAAAAGAAGCATTAAAATGGTAATTGCCGCCGAACCTATACGCTTCGGCAAATGTACTGCCGTTATGCTCATAGATCCAAATCCGGTTGCCACCCGACTGCTTGACCATCAGATCCATCTTCCCATTGTTGTTGTAATCCACGGCAACAAGGGCTTGTGCATTTACGAGTGTTCCATTTTCCACCAGAACAAAGTCCTGGCCAGAACCGAATGTACCGTTTCCATTACCTTTATACAGGGAAAAAGATGGTGCAATGGAATTGGCTACAGCGAGATCCAGCTTTCCATCCCCATCGAAATCGCCAATAGCAAAATCACTTCCATAATCTCGAAGCGTGTGATAACGAACAGACTCAAAGGTTCCGTCTCCTTTTCCCATGAAAATCGCCAGCTGGTTCGACTGCACACTGAGCAGAATCAGATCGTCATTCCCATCATTGTTTAAATCTGCAGCCATCACCTTCGCTGTCTCGTTGCCCAAGCCAGAAGGTAGGAATATTTGATCAAACAAAGGGCTTGCCGCTGATGCTGGCATAGACCAGACTCCCGAAATGATAGTAGATAATAGAAGTACCATTGCAACCTTCATTTTTACAGCCATTCTCCATCGCAATTTCCTCAACCCCCTACATATTTTTACCCGATCTGTATAGGATCCGTATGCTTCTTCTATCAAAAGAAAACCCCGGACCCGGTACCTGAAAAGATATTTTCCGTTATTCTCTTCATGTATCTCAAAACCTCCCTGCCTCTCATGCAGAGGTAAAATAATTTCCCAACCCATAATAGATCATATCCCGGTAGATTTCTGTAATCACGGTCACAAAAGAAAGAAGACCCGCATGATGACCTGCTTTCAAGGGTCTCTTACATTTACACGAAAATTATTATCCTATATAATAGATGGTATTCTGGTATCACCATGAAATGATTAGTTATAGGATAAATTGATTTATTGGAGGATAGACATTTATGTTTATCGTAGAAACAATTAAGAGAGTGACCGTCGCCGAGCAAGTCATGGAACAAATTGCTCAATTGATTACCTCCGGTCAGCTCAAGCCTGGTGAGCAATTGCCCAATGAACGGGATTTGGCCGTCATGTTCGGGGTTACTCGCGGCCGTATTCGAGAGGCTTTGCGTGCCTTGTCCCTGGTCGGACTGATTACCATCAAGGCCGGTGAGGGCAGCTTTGTCAACAAGCAGGAAGTACCGATCCCGGCGGACACCATCGTCTGGATGTTCCATAACGAGAGAAACAATCTGGAAGAAATCTATGCCGCACGGAAGCTGATAGAGTCTGAGATTTACCGCTTGGCTACCCAATACGCTGGTGAGGAAGACTTACGCAAACTGAAGGGATACATCGAGGAGTTGACAAAGCTCCAGCAGGATCAGGTAGAAGCGTTCATGGAAATTCTGGAGCAGTTTGACATGTACATGGGACAACTAAGCCAAAACAAAATCTATGACAAATTGATGCAAACGATTATTTATTTGCGCAGGGACAGCAGCAGAAAGATACTATGCGTCCCCGGAGCGATGGAAAACAGCATTAAGACGAGAAACGATCTGATTCAAGCCATCGAATCGGGAGACCCGAAAGGCGTTAAGACTTCCATCGGACAATTGTTTAAGAGCGCGCAAAAATTCTACGACTCGATCATTTCTTCTTAAATGTACAGCATAAAAAAGCGCATGCAGGTCGCCACGGACCTGACTGCGCTTTTTTAGGTGCCATTTTTCGGGTATCGCTTTTCCTACAGTTTAGTTAAAAGCAAACTCAGACTTGGAACATAGGTCACAATCATCAGGATGAGGAACAAGACGAGATAAATCAATCTGCCTTCCTTGACGAAATCCACAATCGATGTCTTGGTTACAGCACTGGTCGTAAACATAACTGTTCCTACCGGTGGTGTAATGCTTCCAATCGTCAAGTTCAGAACCAGGATAATTCCGAAATGGATCGGATCGATGCCCAATTGAAGAACAAGAGGAATAAGCAAAGGCGTCAACAAAATGATGCACGCTGTCCCCTCCAGGAACATGCCAACAATGAGCAGCATCACGTTGATCAAGAACAAGACAACAAGCGGATTGTCGGAAAGCCCCAGCACCCAGCCCGCGATCTGCTGCGGCATTTGCTCCCAGGTCAAAATCCAGCTAAATGCGGATGAAGCCGCGACGATGATAATTACCGCGGACGTGAGAAGGACCGACTCTTTCAACACTTCCCTGATGTCGCCGAGCTTTACTTTTTTATAAACGAAGATCCCGATCAAGAGCGAGTACACCACTGCAACAGCCCCAGATTCCGTAGGTGTCATGATGCCCAAGCGAATCCCCCCGACAATAATGACGGGAATTAACAGTGCAAGCACAGCGTCCTTCAGCGCAGACCAGAGTTCCCGTACAGAGAATTGATTCATCTCCTTGGAAATGTTCTCGCGCTTGCTGACGTAAGCGTTTACAGCAAACAGTCCAATTGCCATCACGATGCCGGGCAATATCCCAGCCATAAATAACTTGCCAATGGATACCTCAGCAACAAAGCCGTACATAATGAGGCCAATGCTCGGAGGAATAATCGGGGCAATCAGTGCCGCTCCAGCCGTTAATGCGGTGGCAAAGGCCTTATTATATCCCCTGTCTACCATTGGCTCTACCAACAGCTTGGACAATACGGCAGCATCGGCATTGGATGAGCCGGACATGCCTGCCATCAGCGTGTTTACCGTGATGTTGGTGTAGCCGATTCCGCCCCGCACACTTCCTATTACGGAAGACGCCAAACGGATCAAACGGCGGGAAATATCACTGGCATTCATCAAGTAGCCCGTAATGATAAAGAACGGGATCGCCAGCAACGGAAATGATTGCGTGCCTGTAATCAGCCGCTGAACTAATACCTCCATCGTTACATCGGGTGATACTAGAAAGAAGACGAGAGTAGAGATGACAATCGCAAAAGCAACAGGAAAGCCAAGTACGATGAGAAGCAGCATGAGAAGCAATATGAGTATGGACATCTTTCTAATCAGCCCTCCTGTTTCTAAGGGTGTCATTGACTTCAGCTACCAGGCGAATGAGCATGAAAAGAAAACCAACCGGTAGTGCAGCGTAAAGGTACGCTTGTGACAAAGAAGTATTCCCAAGCGTTTTATGCACCGCTTCTATCGTCAGGAGGACTCCGTAATACACAAGAATGGCAAAGGTCACGATCATAACGAGATTCATCACCAATTGATAGATCGGTTTGCTCTTCTCCGGCAAACGATCCACGATGATATCTACGGCGATATGGCCCTTGTATTTAAGCGCAAGACTTGAGCCCAACAGGCATATCCAGATGAACATAAGTCCCGAAATCTCAACGACTCCTGAAATACTCGTACTGAAAAAATAGCGCAGAATGACGTTGACGAACGTCAACAGGACAAGGGCGAGCATAAAAATGCTTGTGATTATTTCCTCAAGAAAAGCTACTGATCTTTTGAGCATCCTATCGCCTCCTTATGCAAGCATAGTGAGAAAGGCAACGAATCTGCCTTTCTCACGCCGTTATCATGTCTCCGAATCAGTTCCCCAAGATCTTTTGAATCCGGTCGTACAAACCCGGAGTCCAGCTATCCTCCAGCTTTTTGTAGACGACTTTCGTAGCTTCCCGGAATGCCTCAATATCTGGCTCTACGATTTTTACACCTTCCGCGACCAGCTTTTGCTCAAATTCGTCACTTTGCTTAATCGTTTCCTGAGACATTTTTTCACCGGCTGCCTTCGCCTCTTCCAGCAAAATTTCCTGATACTCCTGCGGCAAAGAAGAGAAGATTTTTTCGCTCATTACCCAGCCGTTCACCTGTGAAAAATGACCAGTCTTGGATATGCTCGTAGCTACCTCGTACATCTTGCTGGAGTAGAGCGTAGAGAACGGGGCTTCAGCACCCTCGATAACTTTTTGCTCGATCCCCGGATATACCTCTGCCCATGCCATCGGAGTCGGATTCGCACCCATTGCCTTGATCGTCTCCTCTACCAGCGGGCTTGGCTGCGAGCGGACTTTGACACCATTCAAATCTTCTGGAGTCTTGATTTCCTTGTTGGTGATCAAATGGCGCGAACCGAAGTACCAGTTAAAAGCCAACACGCGCAAATCGTTATTTTTCAGAATCTCTTCCTGTTCTTTCATGAAATCGGAATCGATGATTTTTTTCAGTTCATCCCAATCTTTGACCAGGAAAGGTCCCCCGATAATGCCCAAGTCCTTCGCCATATCTACCAGATACGTCGGATTCGTATACCCAATCATCGGGTTGCCCAGCTTCGCCTGTTCCATAACTTCTGGATCGCTGCCTAAAGTAGCGTTAGGAAAAATCTGAACTTTGATATCGCCATTTGTCCGCTCTTCCACTTTCTTTGCGAAATCCAATGCCGCCTGATGCGACGGTTCCGTCTCTGTCATGACATGCCCCATGCGCAGCACCAGTTTTTCTTTCAATTTTGACTCTCCGGCAGCACCTGTTTGTGCACCTGCATTCCCGCTTGTATTCTCGGCACCATTGCTTCCGCATCCTGCAGCAGTTACAGCAAGCATCGCGATTAAGAGAGTCGAAACAAAACGCTTCACTGATTTTTTCACTTGATCCATCCCCTTTTTCTATTTCTTTTTCTAGTTCATCTCGAAACCGCCGCATACGTTGATCGCTTGTCCATGAATATAGGAAGACTCTGGCAAGCTCAAATAGACAACCTGCTGGGCGACATCTTTTGGATATCCAATCTCCTTGATTGGCACTTTGGTGAGGAACTCATTGACAGCAGCATTTTCCTCATTCTCTTTTCCAAAAATTTTGGCTCGATCGCGGTTGATTTGCTCCATCATCGGAGTCATGATCACTCCCGGACAAATGGCGTTTACCCGAATTCCATGCTCGCCAAACGCAAGAGCCGCTGATTTGGTCAGGCTGAGGACAGCCGATTTGCTTGCCGCATAGTGGGGAGCGACCGGACGACCTGATCTCCCTGCGATGGAAGACATGTTGATGATCCTCCCCTGTTTGCGGTCTATCATAAATGTGACTACTGCTTGAGTCAGAAAAAACACACTCTTCAGATTGGTATCTAGCATACGATCCCATGATTGCTCATCAATCTCCAAAAACGGGATGGTTTGCATGATGCCCGCATTGTTGACCAAAATGTCAATTTTTCTCTTTTCTTCCACGATTTCCGCTACCTTTGCCCGCATATTGGCAATGTCGGAAATATCGATCTGAACAGGTATGACTCGCTTTGCATCCAAATTTTGATTCATCTGATCCGCCAGGCTGTGAATCTTCTCGCTCATATCCCACGCGAACACCGTTGCACCATTTTGCACCAGCTGATTCGTAATTTCTTGACCGATCCCTCCGCCTGCCCCGGTGACAATTGCTACTTTGCCTTCAAGTCTCATCAATTATGTCTCCTTTTCCATTCGGCAAGGGCCTGATCGACGATGTCGATTTTGCTCACATTTTGTCAGCCAAGCTCTTTCCATTGTAACCGAAATTTTTGCCAAAACATCTAATTATAGTGAATTTTTACGCCACTCCACCCTGTCTTTTCCGTCTTGCAAAAGCGAGCTGGTGGTTCAGAAAAGCTTCCAGTTATCCGCTTGCAGCACCGAGGTAAACTCCTGCAAAAACTTGGCTCCTTCCATACCGTCAATCGTACGATGATCGAAGGATGCCGTAATGCTCATCATGGGGTTTACCTGAACCTCGGAGCCTGTCCATACCGGCTTGTCGATTACCCGGCCGACTGCAAAAATTCCCGTTTCAGGCGGATTGACGATTGCTACGAACTCATCGATGCCCATGGTTGCCAGATTGGAGATCGTAAAAGTTCCACCCGTTTGTTCATCGAGGCTGAGGGAACCATTGCGAGCTTTTTCCGTCAGCTCCATTCGCTTCCTGCAAATCTCGATCAGAGACAACTGATCTGCGTTGTGGATCACAGGTACTACCAAGCCGCCGTCAATCGCCACCGCGATTCCGATATTGACCTGATCCCATTCCATGATATGTGCTGCCCCTGCCTCTTCGATAAATGACGCGTTTACTCTGGGGCATTTTTTCAATGCCTGGGCTGTCGCCTGAATCAAAAAATCGTTGATCGAAGGGCGTACTTGCGCCGAACTGGCAAAGCTGGGAATGGACAGAAGCGTTTGCCGGAGCTGTTGGATGGCTGACACATTTACTTCTTTCTTTAGCTGGAATTGCGGCACATGCATGAAGCTTTGAACCATTCTGTTCGCGATCTGTTTTCGCATCCGGGTGAGAGGGATCTTAGTCCCGCTCTTGCTGCTGTTCGTCTGGGCAGCCGATGCTGAAGTCATTTCACGCTTGTCTTTCTCCTGTGCTTGTGCCGCCGCGACTACGTCGCTGATGACAATCCGGCCGCGTGGACCGCTTCCCTTGATCTGCTCCGCATCTACGCCATTTTTGATGGCCAGCTTTCTTGCTGCCGGGGAGATTCGTAGCCGGTTTCCTTGAGGAAGTAGCGGCTCCCTCTTTTCCTCCTGTCGGCCCACTTCCTGAACAGCCTCGATACGTGCTTCTATCTGGGGAATTTCCGCAGCATCTTCAGCTTCCTCACCTTCGGTATAGACGTCTGCAATGTATCCCAGCAACGTTCCTACCTCAGCAACTTCCCCTTCCGCCACCACGATTTTTTGCAAAAATCCGTCTGCCGGCGCCTCGACTTCCAATTCGGCCTTGTCTGTTTGTACGGTTAAGAGGACCTCGCCTTTTTCGATAGGGTCTCCTACTTTCTTGATCCACGAGGTAATCTCGCCTTCTTCCATGGTCAACCCCATTTTGGGAAGCAAGATATCTACTGTCATGGCTGCTCACCTTCCTTTTGCCTCAAACTTACCCGTTAATTTCCTGACCTTCTGTCGCCAGTGCAGCCTCGCCCAGGATCTCGATCAGTGTGGGGTGTGGATGAATGGCACTGCTGACTTCCCACGCCGTCGCCTCCAGCAGCATGCCCAAGGCCTGCTCGCCGATCAACTCAGATACATCCGGCCCAATCATATGTACCCCCAAGATACGATCGGTTGAAGCATCGCTGACCAACTTGACGAAGCCATCGGTTTCCCCGTGAATCAAAGCTTTGCCAATTCCCTTGAAGGGGAACTTGCCAATCCGGATCTGCAACCCTCTCTCGATCGCTTCCTTCTCGGTTACGCCAATGCTGGCTACCTGTGGATTGGTATACACGCATCGCGGGACATATTCTGGATTGTACGGCTCTGCTTCTGCTCCACGGATTCGATCCACAGCAATAATTGCATGGTGGGATGCCACATGCGCCAATTGAAAGGAACCGGCTATATCTCCGATGGCGTAGACTCCTTTTACCGCCGTTTCCTGATACGAGTCTACGGGGACAAATCCCTTGGATACGTCGATGCCCAGCTCTTCCAGTCCCAATCCAGACACATTGTTCCTTCTGCCTACTGCCAGCAGAAGCAAATCTGCCTCTTCCGTTACTACCTGGTTTGTCGTCAGATTTTGAATGGGCAATGCCACACCAGCGCCTATGGTCTGTACTCCTGCCAGTTCAAGCCGGGATTGAAGATGCAGGCGGATCCCCTTGCGTTTCAACAATCGGGTCAGTTCCTTGCTGATCTCCTCGTCCTCCAGCGGAAGCAATCGATCTTGCTGCTCGATGATGCTGACCTCCACACCCAACTCATGTAAAATCGTGGCAAATTCAACTCCGATGACTCCGCCGCCGAGAATGACAGCCTTTTTTGGCAAGCTCTTCATGGACATCATGTGATCGCTCGTGACGATCAGTCCATCCTGGCACGCAATGCTTGCTGGGATCACAGGCGCAGAACCCGTCGCCAGAATGACCGCCTTGGCTTCCACACGAAGGATGTCGTCCGCCTTCTGAATTTCAACGATGAAGGACTCATCCGACCGAGCACTGATCTTGCCCGTCCCTTTTTCCATGGCAATCTTGTTTTTGCTCATCAGATATTGGATGCCCCGGTGGAGTTGGTTGACTATCTTGTTCTTTCGTTCCATCATTTTTTCCAAGGAAAATACGGGTTTCTCCGTCCACTCGATTCCGTACTCGTCTGCTTGTGCCATGCGATGAAAGAGTCCGGAAGATTCCAACATTGCTTTGGTAGGGATACAGCCTTTGTGCAAGCATGTTCCCCCAAGCTGTTCCTTTTCGATCAAAAGGACGTTCAGTCCATTTTTGGCTGCTCGGATCGCTGCTGTGTAGCCGCCCGTTCCTCCGCCGATAATGGCCAGATCATAACTCATGGTGTCACCTTCTTCATGACTTGATAAAATGCTCGGGAGGCTGGACCAGCTCCAGTGTGATTTGGTCTGGGTCATAGAAGTACACGCTGAATCCTCCCTTGTTTCTCCCTTCCTTGATCGAAACGACCTCCGATTTGAAAGTGACGCCATTTTCCTTCAAACGCCCGACCAAGTCGTGAATGTTCTCGACCACAAAGGCTACATGGGCACTCCGGACGTGGGCCGTCCCAGGCGGCACCTCCTCGCCCTTGGGAGAGACGTATTCGATCATTTCGAGCACATGTCCTGACGGCACATGGTTTTCCCCGGGGATCGCAAACATCGCAACCTTGAGGGAAGCGTCAGGGTAACCGACCAGCTTTCTGGTATACTCGTTATCCTGCGTCTGTGTATGGATCAGCTCCAGTCCGAGTTGATCCCGATAAAAGCTGACAGTTCGCTCCAGGTTTTGGACAGTAAAGCTCGTATGCCAGATTCCTTTCACCACGATAATCTTCCACCTCTTTCTTCTACTGTCGATAGAGTGCTTTCTTGACTTCTCGAACAATATCCGCGACTTGCGGCAACGTCTCTTTCTCCAGCTTCAGATTGTACGGAATGGGAACGTCCTCTGTCGCTACTCGCAGGACAGGACTATCGAGGTCATCGAAGGCTTCTTCCTGTATGCGTGCAGCCAGCTCAGCTCCCCATCCGTAGGAGCGGTGAGCTTCTTGTACAATGACCAGACGATTGGTCTTCGCTACCGATTGCTTCACCGTATCCACATCCAGCGGGACGATTGTTCTCAGGTCGATTACCTCTGCGTTGATGCCTTCTTGTGCTAACTGTTCTGCCGCATCGAGGGAGAACTGCACCATCCGTGACAGGGTAACGATCGTCACATCGCTTCCCGCTCGCTTGATGTCCGCCACACCCAACGGAATGACGTACTCCTCCTCAGGGACTTCCCCTTTCTGGCTGTACAACATCTTGTTTTCCAAAAACATGACCGGGCAGCCTTCGCGAATCGATTGCTTCAGCAAGCCTTTGGCGTCATAAGGGGTGGACGGGGCCACTACCTTGATTCCCGGCACCTGGGCAAAGATCGCTTCGAGACTCTGGGAATGCTGGGCAGCGTTCCCGCGTCCGCCGCCTCCCTGTGTCCGAATCACCATGGGAACAGAGGTTTGTCCACCTGACATGTAGGACATTTTGGCCGCTTGATTTAAGATTTGGTCCATTGCGACGAAAGTAAAATCTACCCACATGATCTCCACCACAGGCTTTAATCCGGTCATGGCGGCTCCGACACCCGCTCCTGTGAATCCTGCTTCTGAGATCGGCGTGTCAATAATCCGCTCTCGCCCGAATTCCTCGATTAAGCCCTTCGTTACGTTGAAGACCCCACCGTAGTCACCGATATCTTCCCCAAGGATGATCACATCCTCGTCCCGATTCATTTCCTCTCGCAAAGCTTCATTCAGCGCCGCCGCATACGTAATGGTTCGATTAGTAGACATCCGTAAAAATCTCCTCCATCTTCGGTTCTGCAGATTCCTTCGCCCGCTCATACGCCTCCTCGATCTGGGTGTAGACGTTTTGCTTCAGCTCGTTCAGCGCGGCTTCATCCAGCAGTCCGCGTTCGATGCACGTTTTGCGGAACAAGAGCAATGGGTCCTTCTGCTTCCAGGCCTCTACCTCATCTTTGGTGCGATACGTCTCGGCGTCCCCGTACATATGTCCCAACTGGCGATAAGTTTTGGCTTCGATCAGGGTCGGTCCTTGTCCGGCTCGTCCACGGTCCACCGCCCATTTGGCTGCCTCAGACACTGCGCGAACATCGTTGCCATCTACGACAATCGATGGGATGCGATACGCCACTCCACGCTCGGCCAAATGCTCATTTAATACGGAATCCCCAATGGGAGTCATTTCGGAGTACAGGTTGTTTTCGCACACGAACAAAATGGGCAAAGCAAGTACCGCTGCCAGATTCAGTGCTTCGTGAAACGCCCCCTGATTGGTAGCGCCGTCTCCGAAAAACGTAACCGCTACCTGTCCGTTCTTCTTGCGTTTTGCTGTCAGCGCACCTCCTACTGCAATCGGAATACCCGCACCGACGATTCCGTTTGCTCCCAGAATGCCATCCTCCTTGGAGGCGATGTGCATGGGACCGCCTTTTCCTTTGCAGTATCCATCCTCACGGCCCATCATTTCGGCAAACAGCTTGTATGGATCGGCGCCTTTCGCAAGAGCGTGGCCGCGACCCCGATAGGTCATCGTCATGTAATCGGTTTTCTGCAAGAGCATACCGACTCCGACCGCAACCGCCTCCTGACCGATGTACGGATGAAGGGATCCTCCCATCAAACCTTGCTTGTACACGTCCACACTTTTTTCTTCAAACGCGCGAATCAGATTCAACGTGCTCCATACGTTGCGGCAATCCTCCTCGCTCCAGGACCACCCCTGCTCGTCCAACTCATAAAATTTCAGCAAGTCTTGCATCTTTTATCCCTCCCTGTCGCTGGCTTGTTGTGAAACGGCTTTTGCCAGCTCTCCAGCTACCGAAAATGTTCCTTCCTTCAGCTCGACCAACTCAATGCGAATGTGCGTGGCATCAATCCCCAGCGATCGGGCAGCGGCATCCGTCATCTCACGCACCAGCTTCGCTTTCGTCTCCAGACTGCGTCCTTCCATCATCTTCACGGTAATATAGGGCATGTCTCATCCTCCTGCAGCCTGTTGAGCACGCGATCGACGAATTCCAGGCTCAGCCCGATGTAGGTGGTTGGATCCATGCATGCCTCCAGCTGCTCCCGGCTTACCTTTTCCATGATGAACGGCTCCCGGCATATCTCATCGAGCAAGGTCGACTGATTTTCAAACGCTTTCATCGATGCGTGGTAGACGAGTTCGTGAGCCGTTTGCTTCCCGACGTGCGGCGAAAGGAAGAACATCAGTCGTTCCGACAAGATTAGCCCCTTTGTCAGATCGAGGTTTTCCCTCATTTTCCGTTCATTGACGATCAGGTTCTTCAAAATCGTTTCGGACTGATCCAGCATGGCCCCAAGATGAACGGAGATCTCCGGGAGTAACTCCCACTCTACCAGCCACAGCCCCATGTCACGCTCATGCTCCTGCACCATGGCTTCAAAAGCCAGCGGAACGTTGTTGCGAATCAGACGGGACAAGCCGACTAGGTATTCGCACACCATCGGATTGCGCTTATGCGGCATGGTGCTGCTTCCGACCTTCCCCAATTCGAAGCCTTCTTCGAGTTCCGCAATTTCCGTGCGCTGCAGATTGATGATCTCATTGGCGATCTTGCCAAGAGTCCCGGCGATCATGGCATAAACCGATGCCAGTTCGGCAAAGTGATCTCTGCTTGTATGCCAATTGATATCAGGTACCTGAAGATCGAGCAGCTCCATCATGCGTTTTTGAACCATCAAACCGCTTTCATGAATGGAAGCGAGCGTCCCTGCAGCTCCCGCCAGCTGACCAATGAACACGCGGTCTTGTAAATCCTGCAAACGCTTCTGATTTCTGTGCATCTCCGACAGCCAGGTAGCCAGTTTAAAGCCCAGTGTGATGGGCAAAGCATGCTGTCCATGTGTGCGGCCCGCCATCGGTGTTTCCCGGTATTTTACGGTCAAATCCTTCAGTGCTTGTACAATATTGGACACTCCTGTACTGATGTGGCGATAGCCGTCTTTTAGCTGCAGGATGAGTGCTGTATCCAATATGTCCTGCGTCGTCGCACCGTAATGGATGTACTCTCCCGCTCCCTGCTCACACAGCTTTTCGTACTGGCGAATAAACGGGACCAGCGGGTGCGAGGTCTTGATCATCTGCTCCCGAATATGAGCCATGTCAAAGGACTGAGCCTTCCCTTTGCGCTTGATTTCCTCGTATACCTCGACCGGGATCAAACCGAGCTCCGCCTCAGCCTGTGCCAGAGCTACTTCAACCTGTATCCATTTTTCAAGCAATGCCTCATCGGAAAAGATGCGTCTCAATGTTGCCGTTCCGTAATGATCCTTAAACAGCTCTGAATCAATCACATGTGTATTCAAGCTCTAACCCCCGCCCTTCTTCCTACCATTTTCTATGGACTGCTGGTAGTACCAGCGTGTGAAAAAAATAAAAGTCTTTCTCAGTTTGGTAGTGTGGTACTACCATAATCAGTTAAAGAAAAGCACAGATCTTTGTGCCTGCACCATTCCGTACGGTATTGTGGTACTACCATGCGAATAAATTATCACAACATGACGGAATCGTCAATTTATTATTATTTTTTTCACTATTACTATTTTGTTATTTTATTGGCTCAGAACAACAAAACAGACAAAGAATAACGAGCCTCTAGAATTGCTTCTAAAGGCTCGTTTCGCATTTAGGGGGAATTTTGTATCCCCTAAAAACCCACTATTGCAGCAGTCTCCTGTAGGGGTTCCTTTTTTGAGAATCGATTTATTCAAAAACTAGAGGTTTCAATGGGGTCCCTCTTTTTTCTATTTTATTCTTTTCCCATTTTCCGTTTTGTAGGGCGAACTCAGTAGAACTACTTATTCCACTATTTTTTTCTCAAGTACATACAATTTTTCGTTTGATTTGTGAAGATAAATATGCGGCATCAAATCACCGTCTTCAAGATTTTTTACACTTGTGATTGCATGTACTTCATTGAACAGATCGGGGTCTAACTCAAAAACCTGTCTTTTGCTGATTTCTGTGTATCCAGAAAGATCAATTCCGGTATCTTCGGCTATTGTATTCACTGCTTCTGCTTCAAATTCTTCTACTGCTTTAAGCATCGCAGTATCATTTGTTGCTTGTTTCGTAGTAGCACTCTGCCAATCAATTGGATTGTAAGTAACAGTATCAGACGAATCCTGATAATCGACCAAAGTATTGTTCTTAAGTTCGTAATGTTCACTATAAACCTTGTAGGTAACTCTTGATCCAGCTTTGGCCTTATAAGTTCCAGAGGCATTAGTAGTACCGTTCACCAAGGTACCAGACAAATATTGCCCGTTTAATGACAGCGAGGATTCTGTACCCGCTTGATTTGAAGTATTAAGTTTAGTCTGTCCATTGTAAGGCATTGTGAAGGTTGAGGAATCAGCGCTTGAAATTGTTATATAAGATAAGTAGGAAGATATAGCTGCAGAAGCTTGACCTGCAACAAGTGTTACGCCAAGTAGGGTTAGAACAACTGCTTTTTTTAACATACTAACAATAGCACCTCTTTCTTCCTTTTTGTAATCTTGCACATTATTGCTTAAATTTACCAGATTAACAAGACAGACTTTTAGACCAGTACAAAAGATTCTCTTTAAAATGCAAAGAGAGAATTTTACTTGGCGAGGACAAACAATTCCAAGACAAGATTATCCAAGACCAGGTTTCTTCTCCAACTATCTTTTTCACCAGGACCGGCTCTCTAGCTCTCTGATAGCTGCGATCTCCTTCCGAACTTCTAACAGCTGGTAATCGTTTCATCCAGTCTTTTACTTCGTTCTACCAGGAGCAAGAAATTGCAGAGCTGCGAAAACAGTTTGCAGACCTCTAGAAACGTTAAGACCCTCCAAATATAAAAAAGCCCAATTTCTCGGTGTTGTAAACGAGAAATTGGGCTTCGGTTGCTTCATAATAGCGCCCGATTTGTTGAAGAAAGCTATCGTGTTTGGCTTTGCTGCAACAAATCAAACACCCGATTCGGGCTAACCGGCAGTCGATCAATCTTCACGTTGAACGGTGCCAAAGCATCTACCACTGCATTGGCGATCGCTGCAGGCGTAGAGATCGCGCCACTTTCGCCTACACCTTTGACGCCGAGCGGATTGCGAGTGGAGTAATACTCCTGCTCTCCTTGAACAGCGACGGGTACCTCCATCGAAGTCGGCAACAGATAATCCATATAAGTTCCCGTCAGCAACTGACCGTTCTCATTGTGGACGACCTCTTCGTAGAGGGCTGTACCGACCCCTTGAGCAAATCCGCCCTGGACTTGCCCTTCCACGACCATCGGGTTGATGACACGTCCGCTGTCATGGATGATGTAGTAATCCTGGATCTTCACGAATCCCGTCTCGATGTCTACCTCCACCACGGCCGCATGAACGGAAGAGGAGTACGTCACGGTAGGCGGAACGAAATAATGAGTCGCCTCCAGACCTGGATCCATCCCTTCCGGCACCTTGCAGCGCATGCCTGGTACTGCGGCAGCCGCCAGTTCGGGGAAGGTGATCTTTTTCTCGGGCTGGTTGACCGCATAAATCACACCGTCTTTCATCGTCAATTCCTCCGGTGCGATCTCCAGTACATTTCCTGCTACAGCCAGCATTTTCTCACGCAGTTTTACGGACGCCAGATGGGCTGCCGAGCCTGCATTTACCGCACTGCGGCTGGCATACGTACCCGCCCCGTAGCCGAGGGCAACAGTATCCCCATTTTTCACGGTGACGCGATCCAGGCTGACTCCGAGTACATCCCCCGCCACCTGACCGAATACGGTCTCATGGCTTTGCCCTTGTGAAGAAGACCCTACATGCAAGATCACTTGACCGGAGGGATCAATGCTTACCTTTGCCCCCTCGAAAGGTCCGACGCCAGTTCCTTCCACATTGGAAGAAAAACCGATCCCGATGTACTTGCCTTCTTTTCTCCACTGCTCCTGATTCGCCCGGATTTCCTTGAATCGAGACAACTCCAAGACCATCTGGAACGCTTCCGGATAATTGCCACTGTCGTAGATCAGTTCGCCGCCATCCTTATAGTACATCCCCTGACTGTATGGCATCTCTTCAGCGGGGATGATGTTTTTTAGCATGACTTCTACCGGGTCCATCCCGAGTTTGCGTGCGATCATATCGACAATGCGGTCCATGGCAAAGACAACTTCCGGTCTCCCAGCACCGCGATACGGCACGTTGGGCGTTTTGTTCGTCAGAGCGATGCGGCAGGTCAGGTCGAATACCGGAATACTGTAAGCCCCGCGAAAATGGGCCGCACTGTTGTAGGCACAGGTAAGGGCAAAGTAGTTGATTGCGCCCACATCTAGTACAAAATCATCTTTCACACCCAGGATGGTTCCGTCATTTGTGTAGGCAACTTCCAAGTCGTGAATCTGGTCGCGGGAATGACGGGAACCGCTCATATGCTCCATCCGATCCTCGATCCAGCGAACAGGTCGTTTTAATGATTTTGCCAGGTAGGCCAGCATGACTTCTTCTGGGTACAGCCCGCCTTTTGGACCAAAGCCACCACCGACATCCGGGGCAACCACACGAATATTTTGTTCGACCAGTCCCAAAATTCTTGCGACATAGTGACGAATTTCGAAAGGCATCTGTGTAGAGCTCCAGATGTTGAGAAAGTCGGTGCGATTGTCATAGGAGGCGACGACACCACGTGTCTCGATTGGATTGGAACCAACACGGGGTGAAGTAAAACGCCCTTTGATCACGTTATCTGCCTTTTTGACAGCCTCTTCCCAAGAGCCTACGGGAAGGTGGAAATAGGACTGCATGTTGTCGTCCAGATCATCTTGCACCAGTGGGGCCCCGTCTTTCAGCGCTTCGAATGGATCGACCACAGCTGGCAACGATTCGTAGACAATTTTCACCAGAGCCGCCGCATCCTCGGCGATATAACGGTTTTTCGCCACGATACAGACTACATTTTGCCCTACGTATTTGACTTTTCCTGTCGCCAGTACAGGCTCGACGTTATGCTTCATGATCGGCTTGATCTGGTCTTCGATATGCTTCGGCAGCCGACAGTGGGACTCCATCTCGGACATGAGCCCTACTTTCCCCACCAAGTCTTCCCCGGTAATGACTGCGTAGACGTCATCCATAGCCAGGGCAGCCGATACATCGATACTTTTGATGAAAGCATGGGCATAGGTACTGCGGATGAATGTCGCTTCCGCCATATTGTCCAGCCGAATATCGGCCACGTACTGCCCAGTCCCCGTGACAAAACGATAATCTTCTTTTCGTCTAAAGCTTTGCCCAATTAGGTTCGCCATGGATTCAACCCCCTTGTTTGGCAAGCGCTTGGGAAGCCTGCTCTACAGCTTTTACGATATTGGCGTACCCTGTGCAGCGGCATAGATTACCGGAGATCGCCTCGCGAATCTCCCCTTCGCTCGGGTTGGGATTCTCCTGGAGAAAATCCACCAAAGTCATCATAAATCCAGGTGTGCAAAAGCCGCATTGCAACGCGTGATTGTCAGAGAAAGCCTGCTGCAGCGGGTGCAAGCTGCCGTCCTCCTTCACTAGCGACTCTACCGTATCAATCGTGCAGCCATCGGCTTGAACGGCGAGCATCAGGCAGGAACGAGCCGCCTTTCCATTCACTAGTACCGTGCACGCTCCGCACACCCCGTGCTCACAGCCCAGATGTGTTCCTGTCAGTCGCAATTGCTCGCGGATAAAATCAGATAGCAGCATCCGGGTTTCGATGGTCTCTGTGTGTTTTTTTCCATTTACTGTAACCGTGATCTCCATGGTTTTCATCGCGTTGTCCCTCCTGCCCGTTGAATCGCTGTCCGCAATGCCCGTTTGGTCAAGGTTTTGACCAGGGAGCGCCTGTACGCTTCAGAACCGTGCAAGTCACCGTCTGGCTCCACACCTTCACTCGCCATCTCGCTCGCTTCTTCCAGCAGGGAATCGTCTACTGTCTTGCCCACCAGGAAATCTTCAACTGACTCCAGGACACATGGCACCGGATTCGCACCGCCAGCCGCCAGACGGGCCAGCGTGATTTCATTGTCTTCATTCAATTCAATGACAGCAGCTACCTCGACGAGCGCAAAATCCCCATGACGCCGCGCAACCTCGATGAAGGCAGAGCCTGCCTTTTCAGAGATGATCGGGAACCGGACTTCCTTGATCATCTGGTCTGGCTGCAGAGAGGTCAGTAGATACGTCAGGAAAAATTCCTCCGGTGTCAGCGTCTCCTCTCCGTCCGCATGCGCAATCACGATCTCCCCACGCAACGCAGCCAGTACACAGGGAAGTTCAGCGGACGGGTCCGCGTGTGCGATGCTGCCGCCAATCGTCCCTCTTTGCCGAATCTGCGGATGACCGATCCATTTCACCGCTTCCAGCAACAAGGGACAATGCTTCGCGATCAAAGGCGATTGCTCTAGTTCTACATGCTTTGTCAAAGCTCCAATCGCCAGATAGCCATCCTCCTCGCGAATGTAAGAAAGCCCCTCTACTCGGGCGATGTCGATGAGATATTTTGGTGTCGACAAGCGCATGTTCAGGACAGGAATCAGGCTTTGCCCACCCGAGAGGATTTTCGCATCCTCGCCCAGATCGGCCAGATATTGCAGCGCTTCTTCCAAACTTGCAGGTCGCAGGTATTCAAACGAAGCTGGTTTCATCATGCTCCTCCATTCTTCACTTGTTTTTCGATCGCTTTGAAGAATTGGCCCGCCATGAATTTGGCGATTCCCCCCAATACACGTCCTCCCACGCTGGCGATCATGCCGCCGATTTCCGCATCACAGTCCCACACCAATGTGCAACCCTTTTCAGTGGGCAAGAGCTTGCAGTCCATCCTGGCTTTTACGTGACCCGGTGAGCCGCTTCCCTCAGCTAGCAGGATGTAGTGCGACCCATGCTCGACATCCTCCAGCTTTACCTTGCCGGTGTACTCCCCTTTGACTGCCGCTACGCCGAGCTTCATCACGACGTCGTATTCTCCATCGCCGGTCAGCTCCAAACGCTCACAACCGGGAATCGCCGCTTTTAAAATATTCGGGTCGTGAAGAGCGTCCCAAATATTCTGAACACCGTTTGCAAACTTCGTTTCTCCTGATAATTGCATCGTTTTGTGTCACTCCCCCGTTGTTTCTTGTTCCCCTATCTTTTCCTTCAGTTTAGCCTTGCTTTTATATAATTTAAAATACATAATCATTTATAATTCTATAGACAAAAAGGTATATAAGGTGGGATTGCCTGTGGATCTGTTGCAACTGAGATATTTTCAAGTCGTCGCCCGTCTGGAGCATATGACCCGCGCTGCTGAAGAGCTTCACATCTCCCAGCCCTCTTTGAGCAAAATGATCAGCAGATTGGAAAAACATCTGGGTGTCCCCTTATTTGATCGCCACGGCAAGCAAATTCGACTAAATCGGTTCGGAAAGATTTTCCTGAAACGGATTGATCGCGTCTTTGCCGAGCTGGAAGAAGGGCGTTATGAACTGGAAGATCTCACCGGACTTGAGCGAGGACAAGTCATCCTTGCCGCCTCTACCGGTCGCCTGCTTCCCGAACTGTTGAGCGCTTTTCTCAAAAAGTATCCCCATGTCAACATCAAGCTGCTCCAAGGCACTTCACAAGAGTGTCAGAACCTCCTGGAACGCGGAGAGGTGGATTTGGTCATCACCCACCCCTTGATTCGCGACCCCAAATTCAAAAACGTACCATTGCTTAACGAAAGAATGTTTTTAGCCGTTCCTCCCGACCATCGCCTAGTTAACCGAAAAAAGGTATGGCTCCGCGATGCCGCCGACGAAACCTATATCAGCCTCGTCATGTCGTACGAACTGACGCAATCTACGCTGGACATGTGCCAGGAGAGCGGTTTTGTTCCCAATATCGCCTTTGAATGCAACGATGCCGAAGTGATTTTGCGCATGGTGCACAATGGACTTGGCGTCGCCTTGATCCCGGAGCACTGGTGGAAACACGGGTACATGCCCAAGGATTCCCCTGTCTTTCTTCCCTTAGAGGACAGTCATTCCCAGCGGATTGTCGGTCTCTCCTGGGTGGAGTCCCGGTACATCACGCTGGCTGCCCGTGAGTTGATTCGATTCACGACTGATTATTTTGAGAATATCTACCCTTCATTGACAGAAAAATCCGTTGATCAAGCGTGAATCTTGCTTTTGCCATGCAGAGGGACTGCCTGCCGGTTGCTTCGTGCCGCCAGTAGCTGAGAGACGATGCTGAGGGCGACCTCGTCCATCGTCTCGGCTCCCAGATCGAGGCCGATCGGGGCATGAATCGGACCGCTGGTAAGTGTTTTGCCGAGCTGGACAAGCATCTCCTCCGTTCGCGACAGCGGTCCGAGAACCCCGATAAAGCGCGGCCTGCTGCGCAAAGCAAGCTCCAGACTAGCCTGATCCCGCTCCAGATGATGGTTCATGATGACCCACCAGCTATCTTGCATTTGTGCCGAATCTACATCCGCCGGCGACTGGACGAGATGTTGGGCACAAGGAAAAGCCTCCTGGGTGTTAAAACCTGCGCGAGGGTCCAGCACCGTGACGGAAAAGCCGCTGCGAGCCGCCAATTCTGCCACTGGGCGAGCATCCAATCCCGCCCCGGCTATCACCAGCCGCTCACTGGGACGAACGACATCCATGTAATAGCGGCGTGTGCCGACCCGCACGACTTCTGCCCTGGTTTGCCTGCCAAAACGGCTTCTTGCTTGTTCCAGCACTTCTTCTGGCAAACGCTCCACATCTCCGAGCACTCGCCCATCCCGCTTCAGGAGGACGCGGGCGCCGTCCACGATTTCCAGTATCAGCGCGAAGCTCTCCTCCTGCTGCAGTGCTTCGTCTGTCAGTTTCCAAAAAGAATCTTCAGGAGAGACAGGAAGGATGCCCACCTCCAATGAGCCTTTGCAGCCGATACCCAAGCTCCACACTTCGCTTTCGCTCAGATCGTAACGCTGCAGATGCGGCTTGCCTGTCTGCATCACCTTTTCCGCCCAGCCGTACAGATCCCCCTCCAGACAACCTCCGCTTATCGTTCCGAAGATGTGCCCATCCTCTGCCATCATGATTTTGCTGCCGGGCAGCCTGTAGGCGGAGCCTTCGACATGCATCAGCATCAGCAGCGTCGTCTTGCGCCCAGCTTGCCAAGCGGTCTGGATCTGCTTCATAACCTCGCGAAATTCCTGCAAACGTGACACGGTTGCATCCCTCCCGTAACATCCTCTAGCTGTTATTTATTAATAGCCTTTGCGCATCAATCCTAAGCACAGAATGAGTGAGATCAGAATAAAGCTCATCAATGCCAGGAACCCGCCTGTAAAAGAGCCAGTCATTTGGCTGACAGCACCGACGACCATCGGACCTACCGCAGCCAATGCATAGGAAATACTTCCAAATATTCCACCAATTCTCCCCATTACTTGCGGAGAAGCAACCTTATGCAGCATCGTCATGGTCAAAGCTGCCGGCATCAACAGAACACTGATCAGCAAAATACTGAGAATCTGTGCCATAATGGTGCTTGTGGTAAACATCGACAGCAGGAGGAACAAGATAATACAGGCGCTCGCTCCGCCGACAAATACAGCCCGTTTCATGAAGCGGTCTGACAGAAAACCGGAGCCCATCTGTACCAGAATAGCCAATCCGTACCCAGCAGCATTGACGAAAGCCGATTGTACGAACGGAATGCCTTTTACCTCTGTCAAATAACTGGGCAAGAAGGTGGAGATCCCGAAAAACCCGATGGAAATACAGCCGTATACGATGGTGAGCACCCAGAAAATAGGGTTTTTCAAAACGGCTTTTACTTCATTAGTGTTTGCCAATTCTTTTTTGCTTGTCGTAACGCCTTTTTCGATATACTCTTTTTCAGTCGTGCTGACCGCGTAGTGATGGCTTGGACTATTGCGCACCATTGCCCAGAACATGATCAGAGAGATTAATGAAACCGCTCCCAAAGCATAGTAGCTTTCTCTCCAGCCATAAGACTCCGCAACCATCGCAATGATCGGAAGACCGATGACCGGACCAAGAGAATTTCCATTGAACCAAAGTGCCTGTGCTTTTGCCTGTTCATTGCTGGGGAACCATTTGGCTGTCAGTGTCAGGGCGATGGGATACAGCACCCCTTCACTCAAACCGAGAATCGAACGCGACCAGAACAGAGCAGAGACTGTTTCCGCCATGCCGCCCAGCACCATCGCAATCACCCAGAAAAAAATACCGATAAGTCCGCTTTTGAATGCCCCGATCCGGTCAACCACAAACCCCCAGCCAAGCTGACCGATCGCGTACGTGATGAGGAAGATACTGCTGAGTGAGCCTTTAATCGCGCCGTCCGTTATCCCTAAATCTTGCAGGAAGGGCTTGTTCGCCAGCAAAATGTTGATGTTGGACTTGTCGATCATCGAAACCGTAAATAAAATAAGCAATGGTAATCCGACGTAAACCCATCTTGCCCGTGTCATTTTGTCTGGCATTGTTCCTGCTGCAGTACCCATTTGGCTCAAGGCAATTCCCCCTAAAAATAATAATGATGTATATCCAGCATTGTACTTTTCGTATTTGAGTATTTGAAATATAAAAATAATTATTACTTCATGCTCCAACGGTCATAACGGGTGTTGAGGGGAACGAAAAAAGCCGCGGAGATCTCGGACAAATGCCAGAGTCTCCGCGGCTTTTTAGCTTAGTAAAGCAAGTAGGGATGGTCCCTGTAATAGCGTACAAATGGTTCTGCTGCTTGTGCTTCCAGATGGCGAAATTCTTTTTCCAGCTCGATTTGGTCTTCCGTGCTAATCTGGTACCCGGGAGAAACCTCCCCTCTGCTTTGCAGATAGCGCATCCGTCATGTTGCCGTGGCCGAGCCCGTTTCCTCCGCAAGCTGTCTGTAATGCTCGGCCAACTCGGGATATTCGGCGAGTGCCTGTTTGCCTCTTTCGCTGATGCCATAGACACCGCGACGGACCTTTACAAACCACCCGTCATAATTATTTTGCAGGATGGATTGCGTCTTCTCTCCTGTACCGGATTGCCGCAGCATTTTTGGCGACGACGGACCCAAGCGATCCAGCCAAAAGGCGATCTGCAGGCTATTTTCCTTGTAGGCTGTCATGATCTTCGTCTGAGAGCTTCCCCCTACGTTGAAATCTCCATATCTGCCTTCGATTTCACGCAGTACCCGTTGTCTTTTTTGCTTGTTGCGCTGCATGCTTTTTACCCGATCAAACGCTGCAGGTGGAAATACCTCTGTCACCATGCCGCCCTTTTGCAGCGAGACGAGCAAGAGACCGCACTCCAGCCTGCGGACCAGATGGCATATGTCTTGCCACTTTCGCGAAAACAAGCTGAATTTCGGCTTGGGGATGGCGATATAGACGAACTCGGTCAGGCGTTGTCGTTTGGTTGCTTGGACCAGCAGTTCTACGCTGAGATGACGCTTGAGCTCCACAATAACCAGCTCATCGTCTTTTACAGCGGTCAGGTCGCAATGCTTGACTTCCCCTTTGACCACATATCCTTGTTTTGTGAAAAACTTCACAAGCGGTTCGTAGAGGTCGACTTCGTAGATTTTTTCTGGATTCTTCTTCCTTGTAGCGTCTAGACGTTCCATCTCAACACTCCAGTGCTATTCCAAAAACCACAAAGGATCATCACAATCCTCGTCCCCATTGTAATTGATCAAAATCTCTTCTCCGGCGCGGATATCCCGATACGCATAGAATTCAAACATATGGTTGTCAAAATTAATCTCGTACGTGGCATTCGGTTCATAGGAGTGATTAAACAGCATGCCGTATCCCAGCAAAATGCATGTGTGATTCGCTCCATACTCGAACGCATAATCGGCCAAGAGGGTCTTTTCGATGTGCTCATGCTCCTCATTGGGATAAGGCAATACTGGTGCCTCATGAAGCAGTTCGCCTTTTGTAATGTCACGTGTCGCAAAAACGCCTCTGTTTAAATCGCCATTGCTCAGCTGTGAAGTTTTGATTTCTACCATTTTCATCTCCTGTGTCCGGGTCTGGCATCATCAAGCTTCTGTTAGCATGACAGTTGCTGTCAAGGAAATCAACCTTTTTGTCCGCGAACGAAAAAAACCAGCCCAACTCTCACTGGAGATGTCGAACTGGTTATCCAAGGCTTAGGCTTTTTCATTCTGACTCAAGCTATCGGCGATCACCGCGATTGCGCCGTCACCAGTTACATTGCAGGCCGTACCGAAGCTGTCCTGCGCGATATACAAAGCAATCATCAATGAAGTCAGCGTCGTATCGAACCCGAGCATCGACTCCAACAGACCGAGCGCTGCCATGACAGCACCACCTGGTACCCCTGGGGCTGCGATCATTGTAATTCCCAGCATCAGGATGAACGGGAACATCAGCGCGAACGAAGTAGACATGCCATGCAGCATCATGACCGCCATCGAGCAGCTGACCAGTGTGATTGTACTTCCTGACAAATGGATCGTCGCACAGAGCGGTATAACAAAATCAGCCACCTTGCCATTGATCCCATTTAGCTTCGTTTGACGCAGTGTGACGGGAATGGTAGCGGCAGAAGATTGCGTACCAATCGCTGTAAAATAAGCAGGCATCATGTTTTTTATCATGTGGAACGGGTTTTTGCGCCCCATTTGGCCCGCTATCAGATACTGCACCAGTAGGTAGAATAGGTGAAGAGCAATAATAATGACAAATACCTTGGCGAAAACAGACAGGATCATTTTCACTTGCCCGCCAAAGGTCAAGTTGGAAAAAACAGAGAAGATATGGTAAGGCAATAACGGAATGATCACCGAGGCAATCAGCTTCTCTACGATTTCTCTTATATCAACCATCACTTTTTGCAGGGAATCTCCCTTGATGAGAGCTGCACCCAGCCCCAGCGTAAAGGCGAGCAGCAAGGCTGTCATGACCCCCACAATCGGCGGCATGTCCACAGTAAAATATGGTGTGAGCAACGCTTCTTCCGGATTGGCATATTGATTGATCAAACCGCCAACCTCCAGAATTTGCGGAAAGAGCATGGTTGCGACAAAATAGGCCAATAATCCGGCAATGATGGTCGAGATGTAAGCGACGCCTGTGGTCAACCCCAGAAGACGTCCTGCTCCTTTTCCCAGCTCCCCGATTCCCGGAGCAATAAATCCGATGATAATCAACGGAATGGCAAAACCCAGGAAATTCCCAAACAGCCCGCTAAACGTAGCGAATCCTTTGACTAGCCATTCTGGTGAGACCGATCCGATCCCAATCCCCAAAACGATAGCCAGGAGAATCTTGGGCAGCAATCCAAGCTTTCTCATGATGTTCCCCCATTTATGATGCTTGATGAATGTCCTCTCCAAATAGACTGTCATCCACTCTATGCGGACAAGTCAAAACATAACATAATTCAGACGGGTTTGTCATGAGATCCAGAGAAGTACTAATATTGAAATTATTCTCGTTGTGTATATAAATGTAAGTCAACTTTCACTTCGCACTGGCTATTGTGCCGACACGATTCAGAAAGCGGTTCATCAAAAGCGGCAGCGAAACCAAAATCGGCGGGTCATCAGGGCTTGGAAGATCGAGCATCACATGCTGATGTGGGACGGCTGCACCCGTCTCCACCAATAGAGGTTTATGCGATCGGGTACGAAGAGTGGTATGCGGCAACAGAAAGTCGATCGCTTGCGCCCCCCATGAGACCGATGTCGCCATCAAATAGTAGACGCCCGGTTTCACGTCCGTAAAACAAAAATCCCCGAGGGAAGAAAGCAAGGTCCCATACTGAGGCAGACCTTCTGGAATCGGCTTGGGAAATAATCCAATCAGAATTACTCCCTCAAACGGCACAATCGCGTGGATTGTGCCTGAAATTCTGCCGTATGCCTGCGCCATGCGCTGAGGGCCGCGCCAATCCTCCAATTGCCGCAGAGAGTGAAAAAGTGTCTCAGCTTCTGCAGAGGAATTACGAAAAGACGAAGGCGTCACACCCACCCTTTCCGTAAACCGTGTCGTAAACGTACCCAGGCTCTGCTGTCCGATCTCCAACGCAATATCGCGTATGCTTAGATTGGTGCGCAGCAATAAATCCTTCGCTTTCTGCAATCGCGCAGCCGAGACGAAGTACAAAGGAGGAAGGCCTACTCTGGCTTTAAAGATGCGAGTGAAATGATAGGGGCTGTAAGAGACCTCCTTCGCCAAACGATCCAACAGAAGGGGCTCGTCTAGGTGCTGATGAATATAGGCAATGACCTCGTCAATCTCAGAATATCGGTCTACCACGATACGCCACACTCCCATCCGCCCTTGACCACGTAAGAACAATCGTTCGCATCAATTTTACCACGAAACGGAAATTTATGGAACATCCTTTTGAACCCAAAAAAAGAGATGAGGAACGTTTCGTCCCTCACCTCTTGATTTCTCCTATTCTTTTGGCACCGCATTCTGATCCATGTATAGCAGCTCCCAGATATGACCGTCGGGGTCCTGAAAACTCCAGCTGTACATGAAGCCGTGATCGATGGGATCATTCGCTTTCGTTCCACCGGCCGCTAGCGCTTTATTGACCAGCTCATCTACTTCTTCCCTGCTGCTCGTGGACAAGGCTACCAGCACTTCCGTAGTCTTCGTCGCATCCGCTATTTCTTTTTTGATGAACGTTTGGAAAAAGCTTTTCACGAGCAGCATGGCATAGATATTCTCACCAATCACCATGCAGGTCGCATTTTCATCGGTAAACTGTGGATTGAATTCAAAACCCATTGCTGTAAAGAAAGACACTGATCTCTGCAAGTCCTCAACAGGTAAGTTCACAAAAATCTGTTTTGCTTGATACGCCATGCTTTTTTCACTCCTTGTCACTATCATTCCCTCTGTGATTTATCCTAACAAAGAAATGCGGCAAAGATTTCTTCTCAATTGCTATTCTTTTCTACGGCAGGTCAATGCAGCCAAAGTAGTTCAATCCACCTGACATAAAAAAACAGACCTTTGTTTTCGCAAAGGTCTGCTTTCTTCTTTTATTCTCCAAAATCTACGTTGTGATAGACTTGCTGTACGTCTTCCAGATCGTCCAGGGCATCGATCAATTTTTCAAACTGAGCTTGTGCATCTTCAGAGAGAGACACTTCATTTTGTGCCAGCATGGTGATCTCTGCCACGGTAAATTCCGCAACCCCAGCCTGTTTTAACGTCTCCTGCACAGCGTAGAACTGATCCGGCTCCGCATACACAATCACGGCGTCGTCTTCTTCCAGCACATCGCGGACATCAACATCCGCTTCCATCAGGATTTCCAGCACTTCATCCGCTGATTTTCCTTCGAGACCGATGACCGCAGTCGCATCGAACATATACGCGACAGATCCGCTTACTCCCATATTGCCGCCGTTTTTGTTAAAGGCAGCGCGAACTTCGGAAGCTGTACGGTTCACATTGTTCGTCAAGGCATCCACAATCACCATGGAACCATTGGGACCAAAGCCTTCATAGCGCAGCTCGTCGTAGTTCTCGTCAGAGCCGCCCTTCGCTTTTTCAATGGCACGGTCGATAATCGCTTTTGGAACACTGTAGGTTTTGGCGCGCTCCAGTACAACTTTCAAGGCGCGATTTGATTCAGGATCTGGCTCACCTTGTCTGGCTGCCACATAGATTTCACGTCCAAACTTTGCATAGATACGACTGGTGCTAGCATCTTTGGACGCTTTCTTCTCTTTGATATTATTCCACTTACGACCCATACCTTCCCACTCTCTTTCATCCGTGTAGAATTGTATTCTCTCAAACATAAAAAACTATGAAAAGTCCATTCGCATTCTGCTGAAGAACTATCGCTTATCTTGCACTAGATTATATTATACCTCAATTTCATCAATTGCAATGCGGGTTTCCGACAAGTTCCAGCATCCCCCTACAACGGCAAAAAGCCGCTCTGATAGACAGGCGGCTAGGACTTCTGAGCAATCGTCTCTTCTCTACGAACCAAACTCTCCAGCAACAAACAGCTGGCTACTCCCATCACCAGGCCGTTACTAAGCAAAGGACTTAGGAAGGGAGGAATGAGCAAGAAGAAGGAAGAGGGTAGAAACATGCAGCCCGTACCGATCATGATAGAGATTCCCACGACATACATTTGCCTTTCACCCAATCCGCCACGTCCGACCTCCTTAATTCCCATGCCGAGCATATTGACAAAGGAAAGGAAAATACTGGCGTACCCTACAGAGACCGGGATGGAAGCAAACAACCCCGTTACAGCAGGAAAAAAGCTGATGACTACCAATAAAACATTCCCCAAAAGAAACGGCAGCTTTTCTTTCATCCTTGTGGTCATAATAAAACCCGCAGTATACGAGAGCGGCACGAAGCTGACCGTAGCAAACGAAGCCGATAACAGCTGACTTCCTCCCATGATCAAACCCGTACGTTTTTCATTGCCTCCGTCCTTTTTCCCGACCACTTGCCCTACTGCTTCCATACTTGCAATCATGTTGCTCAGCAAAAGCAAGGTAACCATCACCGATGTGAGGATAATCCCTCCATCCCACTCTGGCCAGCCAAATGACCACATGCCAGGCAGGGTAAACAGCGGTTGGCCGACTTCTCCGAATGGTTCCTGAAGTCCAAAGATTTGAAACAGTGACCATCCAAACACGATCGAAATCAGCACAGAATAGTTGCGCAAAAATGGTTTGCTGCTGCGCGCAAGAGAAAGGGACAAAATGAGTGTCGCAATCGCGATGGACGTCGCTTTCCAATCAAAGGAGGTTGACGCTGTACCAAGAATTCCATTTAAAAAAGGGCCGCTCATCTGTACGACCAAAAGAATAAAATAAGTACCAATTACCGCTGGTGTAAACAATCGGCGAATAACAGCAATCCATCCGAAAATACTCATGACGATAAACAAGATGCCACTAAAGACAATCCCCAGTCCAAGCGCCGGCAGAATGGACCGTGGCTCCAGACCCATTGCAGGGGCCAGGGAACCAAACAGGAGAAATACCCCCCACCACAGAGCAGCAGGACCTTCCATAATCGGCAAGCGATGTCCCCACCATGTCTGCACGAGGGCAACGACTCCCAGTACAAACAACGTGCGTTGCACAAACTCCCCGATTTCCAGGGGGGACATGCCATACGCTTGGCCGATCGCCAATGGAGCCACCACGCTTCCAGCAAGGATAAACATGGCCCATTGTAAAGTTGACAAGGCTAATCTCATTTTATAGAACCCCGAACTGCTCGTCGCGTAGATTAGTAATGAACATATGTCCCGGCGCGTGCGTAATCATGATTTCCGGCTTAGACTGCATCGCGACCGCTTGCGGCGTCACTCCACAAGCCCAAAAGACAGGAACTTCTCCGTCACGGATAGAAACGGGATCACCAAAATCAGGTTTATCGATTGCTTGAATCCCGATCACACGCGGATCTCCGATGTGTACAGGTGCCCCGTGTACGGCAGGAAAACGAGACGTCACCTGTACGGCTCGCACGACCTGATCGTGAGGAACAGGACGCATGCTTACGACCATCGGACCCGCGAAGGCACCTGCGCTTTTACACTCGATGTTGGTGATGTACATAGGGACATTACATTCTTGCTCAATGTGTCGCACAGGAATGTCGTTCTCCAGCATCGCTCTTTCAAACGTAAAGCTGCACCCTAATAAAAAGGCGACCATGTCATCTTGCCAGACATGTTCAATGCTGGTTGTTTCTTCTGTCAGCTCCCCATTCCGGTACACCCGGTACTTCGGAATATCCGTGAGCAGATTAGCATCTGGTGCCACGATCGATGGTATCGCAGAACCTGGATCAGTTACATCCAGAACCGGACAAGGCTTGGGGTTTCTCTGGCAAAACATCAAGAAGTCAAATGCTAGAGAACGTGGCAAAATAGCCAGATTTGCTTGGGTAAATCCATTCGCCATCCCTGCTGTTGGCTTTTGCCAACGGCCTTCCCTGATCCATTGACGAGCTTCTTGCGGTGTCAGTGTAGCAATGGAAGTCATGTTGGATTCCTCCTTCAGCCGAATAAAGTACCGCAGTATATGATGATATCATAACTGCGGTAGTTTGGATGATTCGATTACAACATCAATTTTGGCAATTCATTAATCAATGTATAGATACCCATGAAGGCCATGGAGACAACGACGATTCCGCCAAATACAGTCATCCACATCGGATGCTTGTAGTCGCCCACGATTTTCTTCTTATAGGCGGCAATCAACATGATGCCCAATGTGATCGGCAAAATCAGTCCGTTCAAGGCTCCTACGAGTACGAGAATCTTAACCGGACGGCCAACGATGAGAAATACCAGTGTAGAAACTGCAATAAAGCCGATGATAAGCCATTTATTGGCTTTTTCCAATGCAGGGTGGAAGGTTCGGATAAACGAGACCGATGTATAGGCGCATCCAATGACAGAGGTAATGGCTGCTGCCCAAATCACAATACCAAAGATCTTGTAACCGATATCACCTGCTGCCAACTGGAACACGGATGCTGGCGGATTTGCCGGATCCAACTGCAGGCCTTGGGAAACAACACCAAGTACAGCGAGGAATAATACGACACGCATGATAGAAACAACAATGATTCCAGACGTCGAGCTTTTCGTTACTTCCGGCAAAGCAGCAGTCCCTTTCACCCCTGCTTCCAACAGACGGTGTCCTCCCGCAAACGTAATATAGCCACCAACGGTTCCGCCGACCAAGGTAACGATAGCCAAGACGTCAATGCTATCTGGAATAAAGGTTTTGATAATGGCTTCTCCAACCGGCGGAGAGGAAACAACGGCCACATAGATAGTAAGACCAATCATGATAAAGCCCATAATTTGAGCGAAGCGGTCCATGAGTTTTCCTGCCTCGCGAACCAGAAAAATACCAATCGCAATAATTGCACTCACTAATGCGCCCGTCTCTGCGGGGATGCCGAATAACACGTTCAGGCCCAGGCCTGCACCAGCTACGTTCCCGATATTGAAGGCCAGTCCGCCCATGACGATCAGCAATGCCACCAGATAGCCCATACCAGGCAGCACCATGTTCGCAATATCCTGGGCTCTTTTTTCAGAAACGGCAATGATGCGCCACACGTTCAACTGCGCTCCGATATCCAAAATAATGGACATCAGAATTACGAAACCAAAGCTTGCAAGCAGTGTTTGGGTAAATACAGTTGTTTGTGTAAGAAAACCGGGGCCAATCGCTGATGTTGCCATCAGGAAGGCTGCCCCCAAAAGCAGACTCAATTTGGATTGTTTCATAGAATGGAATCACTCCGTTTTTCTTTTAGTCTGTTTTTCTTTCTTCTCTTAAAGTGACATCGGTTTGACGTCAACCCCGGTTTTTTCCAAGGTCTCACGGATTTCGCGCGCAAATGACAAAGCGTGTGCGCCGTCTCCATGGATACAGACCGTTTCCGCTTTAATCGCGAAGTCACTTCCTTGTCTTGTAAGCACTTTTCCTTCTTTGATCATACGGATTACTTGCTGTACTGCTTGCTCATCGTTCGTAATCAATGCACCCTCCTGGCTGCGCGGGGTGAGAGTCCCGTCCTGTTGATAGGTGCGATCCGCGAAGACTTCACTTTTTGCACGAAGTCCGATTTTTTCTGCCTCTGCTATCAAATGACTGCCAGCAAGCCCGACCAGATACAACTCTGGATTGATTCGGTAGACCGCCTCAGCGATTGCCCGAGCCAGATCAGGGTTTACGGCTGCCATGTTGTAAAAGGCACCGTGCGGTTTCACATGTTGCATCACTCCTCCCTCGGATTGAACGAAGCCTTGTAGCGCCCCCACCTGGTACACGACCAGATCGTAGGCCTCCTCGGGGGTAATCGACATGTTCCTTCTTCCAAACCCTTGCAGGTCCGGCAGACCCGGATGAGCCCCGATTTTGACATCGTGTTTCAATGCCAGTTGAACGGTCTTGCGCATGGTAATCGGATCCCCTGCGTGGAAGCCGCATGCAATATTAGCCGAAGTGATAAAGGACAAAATGGCTTCATCATTTCCAATCCGGTAGGCACCGAAGCTCTCTCCCATGTCGCAATTCAAGTCGATGTGATACATGTCTATCCCTCCTAGGCGTTTTTGAGCAAAATCCCAGTCCTTAATTGACGAATTTCATTTTCTCTCACCAGCAAAAGCCACTCCGCTTCCTCGCGGCTGATTTCTGCAAAACGGATGAGGTCACCGGGCTTCGTCTGGGCGATCAGCGGCAGGTCAACAGTAGCAATCTGGGCAATTTTGGGGTACCCCCCAGTAGTCTGCCTGTCCGCCAACAGCACAATGGGCTTTCCCTCGGCCGGAACCTGTACGCTCCCAAAAGCGACGGCTTCCGAGATCAGTTCAATCTGCTCGGTGAGCTCCAATATCGGTCCATCCAGTCGATAGCCCATGCGGTCGGATTGCGGTGTGACTTTATAGGGTTCGGAATAGAATGCGACCCGGCTCTCCTCTGTAAACCAATCGTATTGATTGCCCCGTATGGCCCGAATCACCGGTGCCGACGTATAATTCGGCAGCATCTCCTGAGCAACTCCCCACTCTGCAGCCGTGAACGAGGTTTGAGCTGATTGACTGCTCAATCGTTTCGCTATTTGTACTCCGAGCTGTGGGCGTTCCCCGGTGTTCAGTTCATCTCCAGCTTTGAGAGCCCGTCCCTGATACCCTCCGATACCCGCCCGCAAATAGGTAGAACGGCTATTCATGACGATGGGAACATTCCAGCCCCCTGCGATGGCGAGATAAGCTCTGGTGCCCGAGCGGCATGCACCAAAGTCCAGAACGCATCCTTTTTTCAAGAAAACAGGTTTCCACAATGGCACCGGGACCCCCTCCACGGATGGAGCCAAATCTCCGCCGCATATGGAAATCAAGCTATCTTCCTGAAATTCCAGGGTCGGACCTTTTAGGGTCATCTCCAGCGTCGCTTCTGTCTCCCCATTGCCTACCAGCATATTGGCGATCCGATGAGCCAGGGGGTCCATCACCCCGCTCACGATGACGCCATGTTTTTGAAATCCATATCGTCCCAAATCCTGAACCGAGGTCAATAATCCAGGCCGAATCACACGTATGCTCATGATGACCCCTCCTCAAATGCCCGGTATTCCTCCATGGAGATCGGATAAAAACGAACCCGGTCTCCCGCTTGCAGCAGGCTAGGCGGATCATCCTCCGGCCGGAACAGCCTCACGGGAGTCCTGCCGATAATTTGCCAACCGCCTGGTGTTTCCATGGGATAAATACCTGTCTGCTTCCCTGCGATCCCGACAGAACCAGCCGGAATAGAGAGGCGAGGAGATTTGCGGCGAGGTGCCGCGATTTGCTCAGACATCCCGCCAATATAAGGAAATCCGGGAGCAAAGCCGATCATATAGACCAAATAATCGCCCCCTACATGGATGTCGATCACTTCCTGTTCCGTGAGTCGATTCAAGGCCGCCACATCAGGCAGATCAGGTCCCAGCTCTCCTCCGTAACAAACCGGAATTTCAATGGTTCTTTCTACTCCTGTACTCTCAATAGTTGCTTGGTTTAGCTGCTCCCGAATCAGATTGCAGATTACTTGATAGAGGGAATCCAGCTCTTCTTCCCGCTCTTTCCCCACATGCTTCTGGTACCAGTCGTATAGCTCCTGCGGATTGTAAAAGATCGTAATCGTCGTATAGGCAGGAATGTATTCCACCATTCCTGGAATGGGATTGTTCTCCAGTATCAAGGCCACTCGTCTTACCTGCTGATAGGCCTCCAAACTCATGGTCGAACCGAACTGCACCACGACGGCCTGATCACCCAATGGCTGAAATGTTGCTTTCATCAGGCCCTCTCTCCTTTCCCTGCTTGATGCCAGCCCAGTCTTTCCGAGATTTCTTGGGCTGCAGCTACTGTTTTTTCAATGTAAAACGGCAAATTTTCTTCTCCGTAACGATTTTCAGGTCCCACAATACTCAGACCAGCCACAACGTTGCCCGAATGGTTGAAAATGGGCGCCCCCACTGCCGAAGTGTAGTTGTAAAGTTCGGAGTGGCTGATCGTATAGCCATTTTCACGTGCTTCCGTAATGATTTTTCGCAACTGTTGAATATCTGTAATGGTATTGTTAGCAATCTGCTCCAATTTTACGTTTTTGAAATACATTTCCCGCTCTATTTCCGGCATATAGGACAATAAAATACGCGGACATGCCCCGCCGTACAGAGGTGCACGCCGACCAATCGCCGTAAAAACACGAACCGGTTCGGTCGTATCTACTTTCTCCACGTAGATTGCCTCGTTGCCATCCCTCACAATCAGGTTTACCGCTTCCCCGATCTCCTGCCGAAGTCGCTGCATGACTGGCAAAGAAATTTTGCGAATATCCAGTCGTTCGGAAACAGCATGTCCAAACTGCAAAAAGACAAATCCCAATTCATAGGTATGATCTGCTGTCCGACGCACAAAACCTGTCTCTTCCAGCGAACAAAGCATTCGGTGCGCCGAGGTCTTCGGTTGGCCGGTTAACTTGACAACCTGCGGCAACGTTAGAGTAGGATGGGACAAAAAGAGCTGTAACAGCTCAGCCGCCTTTAACACCGTGCTGTTTTTCTCTGTCATTTTACTACCTCCGTTCCGAATATCGGGACGATCGTTCCGTTAATCGGCTCTTGTGATCCATTATAAATCGAATGTTAATTACGTGACAATAAGTAATTTTCAATCTATTCGAACTTGATGACTATGAACAGGAAACGACTGCATCCGGCATATACCTGGACACAGTCGTTTTTGATTACTGTCCGCTTTGGACGTTATCATGCCTTGCTTTCCCTTTTTTGCGAATTGCATAAACGCCCAATATTAGCAAGGGAAGAAACAACCCGTAAGTTGAGGAATACGGCAGCCAAGCTCCTTTATTGTACTCAGTGGAATGCAAGATATTGGGATGGACCAGCAAGGAAAGTGCAACCATGACAATCCCCATTGGAAGCGTAAGAAAGCGATAATTCTTTGTGTTCAACGTTTGTGCAAGTCCTACGACGGCAGCGTAGAAGTAAAGAGACATTTTGAAAAAAATCGAGATAAACCATAGTCCAGCCATTACAAACTCGATGCGCTGAAAAAAATGGCCCACGTTAATTTTCTTTGCTAGGGCATAGCTCGGAAATATATGCCTTTGGGTCGTATCGACTCCGAGAACGAGGATGCACAAAGCGATCATGATGATTAACACGATTCCAGCTATAACAGTGCCAGAAAAAAAGGTTTTCGTCGCTACTTTTGGCCGATTGACGGAAGCGGGAAAAACCATTAACAGGATAACAGTGGGGAAGGAAAAGACGCTGATAAAATAAATGGCTGCCCGAAGCAAGTCTTTGAAATCAACCTCCAAGACCGGTTGTATATTCTCAAACTTCACTTGAGGAGTTAAAAAAATAACTAAAACAATAAACAAAATGGAAAAAAGAGGAAATAATAGCTCTGCTGAACGAGCTAAGGTTTCTATGCCATATCGAACTCCCATGATGACTACGCATGCAAAAATAATATTGATGGATTGGATCGGAGTCTCCGGCATAATTTGGGTAGTGATAAAGTTGCCGACAAAGTACAAGAGCTCAGCGGAAGTGACAAGTCCAAAGAATACAAACGTCAAGGAAATTGCCTTGCCCAACCATTTTCCAAACAATTCTTCCATCATTTCAACCAGGCTCTTTGAGGGAAGGAGATTTCCTAAAGCGGAGTACAGCACCACTAGCAACAAGGCGAGGCCAACCCCGAGCAAAGCGGCGATCCAGGCATCTTGTTTTGCCTCTTCCGCCATGATGGAAGGAATTATTAAGATGGTAGTCCCTATCGAATATAACGCTACTAAAATCCCAAATTGGCGAGAACTTATTTTTTCGTTGCGAACCATTTTCGCCCCCCTGATACACCCTTGAAATGGACAAGATACCCGCTTTATTTAAAAATGCTTCTGATGAACTCAGTAAATGGTTTATACAAGTAGGTGATCCAATCAAGTGGGTTCGGTACCTTCACGGATAAGCTTTCTGCAATACCAATCCCTGTTCCTAAGAGGAGCAGAAGCATATATACCCAAACTTCTTTCCTATAGTTCTTTTTCCATAGACCGGGCACTTCCACCATCGCGATAATCACTGCTACCGCCATTATTCCAATAACCGCCATAGCCGAACATTTACTCCTTCATTTTATTAAGAAAAGATTCTCCAATCGTGCCCAAGTGTCTGATTTTGACATCAACTTTGATATGGACGGGTAGTGACGGAAATTGTTTGTCCCAATCCTTTTTTGCTGTTTGCCAATATTGCGGATCCGCCCGGTGAATGGCCTCACCAAAACCAAGGATATCGCTATTCAGCTTTTTTGCCTTACTCAACGTACGTTCCGCATTTATTTTCACTCTCCGTTCCATTTCTTTTTCCAGATTGTATAAGGTTTTGGATTTCATAAGATCAATCTTACATGCTACATCCGCTATATTGGCTTCTGCACGAATCGTAACCTCGATCTCTGGTTTGCCGTCCTTCACCTTTCCCTTCACCTTTGTTTTCGAGCGAATCACCTCAATACCCATCTTTTCGTTCTTTCCACAGGCTATTTCGATCACTGTACTTTTCAATCTGTTGGTAAGATCGCTAAATCCTTTGCTTTCTTCTTCATTCAACCAACCAATCAGTCGATCTTTTTTAAATACAGCAATTCCTCCGTATTGCAAATTAGCAGCAGCTTCAATTGTTTCGAGATTCTCCTTTCCTTTTCCCATGGTGGGATTCCCTTTAATATGAATGCCGGTTAAAACGGGTTGCTTCCCTTCGTTGACGATATCGGATATTAGTACATCCAATTGAATCGCAACAGTGGGTGCCCATGTTTTCTCTGATACTTCAAGTGAAGTGAACATTTTTGTTGACGGGTTTTTTTCCAATGGGGTCAAGATACTCAAGATCTCTTTTGCTGCGGTTCCTCTAGACACCACGATGTAAAAATCGGTGCGGGTTTGCTGATCCCTGGAGAAAACATCCAACGTCTTCCCGATGCCTTCCCTTGCCAGTTCTTCACCCAGAACGAAAATCCGAAGATGGGAAAAGTACAGCTGCCTGGGGGTTACCGTCGTCATTCTTCGGATGGCCTCAATCACCGTGTCTCCTGAAGCTTCATACAACCTGACCGGAGCACCTCCGCCGGCCCCTTTCTTTCCCGCTGCTTCTCCGGGATCCACGACTTGCGCGGAAACACGATACTTGTTATCCATTTTGTCTATCGCAATTCCTGTGACAATTGCAAGTTCGTTCAATTCCCGGCGGCTCCAACAACCGGTAGCGAAAAGCAAAAGAGTCAGCATGACGAAAAACAGGGCAGCATGGCGAATCATGGCTAAGCATTCCTCCAGTTGATGAATTCTTCGCCTTTCTATCGTCGCGGTTTGGGTTTTCGGGGTGGATCATTTTGTTTGCGAGTCACGTCAATTTGGCTGATAAGACGCGGACGGGAGAACATCGCCCACTGGGGCAGCCTGAGTATGGCATCCTTTTGGTCTGGGAGGATCATCGGAGCGAATGGACTCATGTACGGAACCCCAAAACTACGCAGGCTGCACAAATGCAGCAGCGTGGCAATCGTCCCAATGATTACTCCGAACAACCCGAAGGTAGCAGCCAAAATGATAAACGGAAAGCGCAGGATTCGAATGGAATTGGAAAGGCTATAGGATGGAAAAACAAAACTGGAAATGGCTGTTATTGAAACCACAATGACCATCGCTGCAGAGATAATCCCGGCATTTACTGCCGCTTGCCCGATTACCAGTGTACCGACGATGGATACCGCAGGCCCGATGGTTCGTGGCATGCGAATCCCGGCTTCACGCAAAATTTCAAAAGTGACCTCCATCATGATCGCTTCAAAGAAGGCCGGGAAAGGAACGCCCTCCCGCTGGGAAGCCAGGCTGACGAGCAATTGCGTAGGCAGCATTTCCTGATGAAACGTCGTAATCGCGACATATAGCGATGGAAAGAACAAAGCGATGAAAATCCCGATATAGCGCAGAATCCGGATGAGACTGCTGATATCTGCACGGTGATAATAATCCTCAGCTGCATGCACAAAAGACACGAACAAAGCAGGAACGACAAGTACAAACGGGGTGCCGTCGACCAATATGGCCACCTTCCCCTCAAGAAGCTCGGCAGCGATTACATCTGGGCGTTCGGTATTGTAAACCGTAGGAAAAGGTGTGTATACATCGTCTTGAATCATTTCTTCGATATACCCACTTTCCAATATACCGTCGATGTCTATTTGATCCAAACGCGTTCGAACTTCTTCCACCACTTTGTCATTCACGATTCCTTTGATGTACATGATCGCAACATCAGTTTTTGTTCGGCGACCTATCTCTTTGGTTTCCATCCAGAGATTCGGATCCTTGATTTTGCGCCGAATCAAGGAAGTATTTGTCCGAATCGTTTCCGAAAATGCTTCCCGTGGACCGCGAACGACAGATTCTGCGGAAGGCTCTGTCACACCTCGATCCTGCCAACCTTGAGCATTTACTGCCATTCCTTGCTTGCGCCCATCGAACAAGATGATCGCATCCCCGGATAACAACGAATTGTACAAGGCATCAAAGGTTTGAATATCCTGGGAATCCCCGATGGAAGTTGCCATTTTTTGCAGGACCTGATCCACGTCTTGTGTGGAGGAAGTAGATGAATCGGCCTCCCTAAATCGAGTATCCAGAAGCATCGACTCCCTCAGGAAGTCAGTGATCACATTTTTATCTGCCAAGCCTTCTGTATACAGGATCCCCATGATTTGGTTGCCATTTTTCCCGATGCGGACCTCTTGATAAATAATATCGGTACTGTTGCCGAGGTCACTCTTGATCCTTTTCATATTTTCCTGAAGGCTTGACAGCAGCGACTGTCCCTCAGTTGCAGACGTCGTCGGACTGGTTTTACTGGAAAAAAAGCGTCTGCGAAAGTCCGTAATTTTCATGATGATCTCCCTCAGCTAAGGTTGCTATCTAGTACTTTATTATCGTCCTTGAAGGTCGACTTTAGACGTCATAAGCCATGCAGACTCATCTCACAAACCCATCAGCTTTGATACTGGACATGGTCAAAGACAAAACGAACCGCCACAACACAAAACTTGTGTGTGGCGGTTCGTTTAAACGGCTGTTTAATCGATAGCTTTTCTGTTTACCGGGTCATTCCTTCCACTTTCCCGTCACAGGATCACGAACGATTTGTCTACATTGTTGTGTGCATTCGAGCAGGCTCGAAGAACACTCTCTCTACTTCCTCCGCAGACAATGGCCGACTGAAATAGTACCCCTGAATTTCCTGACAGTCATTTTCCGTGAGGATGTCCAGTTGATCCTTCGTTTCGATTCCTTCCGCGATGACGTCCAATTTCAAATGCTGGGCCATCGAGATAATCGCAGCCACAATCGCTTTGTCACTGCTATTTTGCGTAATGTCCATAATAAAGGAGCGATCAATCTTTAATTTGTGTATTGGAAATTTTTTCAGGTAACTCAATGAACTGTAGCCTGTCCCGAAGTCATCCAAACTGATTCTGATCCCGATCTTTTGTAATTCTTGTAGGATACTGATCGATACAGCAGGGTCCATCATCATGCTTTCTGTGATTTCCAGCTCCAGGTACTTCGGTGCAAGCTTTGTCTCTCCCAGGATATCTTTTATATACATCACCAGATTCGGCTGATGAAATTGCTGCGATGACAGATTCACTGAAATCGGAATTAAAGGACCTCCCTCGTCATGCCATCGCTTCATTTGACGGCATGCCTCCTTTAAGACCCACGTCCCGATCTCAAAAATCATCCCGGTCTCCTCTGCAATCGGAATAAACAGGCCAGGAGACATCAAGCCTTTCTCCGGGTGCTTCCATCTGACCAATGCCTCCACACCAATCATCCGGTTCGTTTCGGCATGAAATTGCGGCTGGTAATGCAGCTCCAGCTCATTTCGTTCTATCGCTTTTCGCAGATCACTTTCCAGCTCAATATTTCTCAACAATTGATCATCAAGCTCTGGGGAGTAAAATTGATGGCCATTTTTTCCCTGCCGCTTCACCTGGTACATCGCGGTATCGGCCTTTTTCAACAACTCTACAGCGTCTGTCCCATGTTTCGGGAACAGTGCCGTACCGATACTGGCCGAGATGTAAAAATCACTGTCTTTTAAATGGAACGGCAGCTTGAGAGCTTCTATAATCTGCTCCGCCAGCAACGCAGCCTCTGCACCGTCAGTTCTCGTTTTGCAAAACATCGTAAATTCATCCCCGCCCATCCGGGCGACAGTAGCTTGGCAAGCTTCCGCACACGCAACGATCCGCTCGCTTACTCCTTGCAAAAAGAGGTCTCCGTAGGTGTGCCCCAGAGAATCATTGATCATTTTAAAGCGATCTACGTCCAATACCATGACCGCAATTGAGGTTGTTTCCCCTTCATTTTGATCAATCATTTGATTCAGCATTTCATAGAATTTTCTTCGATTTGGCAGACCGGTCAGCTCGTCATGATCAGCTTGATGCTTGATCTTGGTTTTGACCCTGTTCTCCTCTGTAATATCTTTTATAAACAGATGGTTCCCGACGACCTCTCCCTGGATGGTAACCGGTACGTTAATCACACTTAGCTCGACTCTTTGCCCACTCGGATGGACAAGAATCGTCTCGAAGTTTTTGGGTAATTGTCCAAAGGACTGATCATACCACTCTTTCGTTTTCTCTTGTACCTCTTCCGCAAGAACTGTTCTAATTTTGGAAATATGCTGCCGGAGGTAATCCTCAGCCCGCAGTTCTCCCATTTTGAGGATCGCCGGGTTCATGTTCAGAATCACTCCGGAGGTATTGATTGAGATAATGCCGTACTCGTTATTTACGTATAAAGACTGGTACCAGCTCTCATTTTCCTGAAGCATGGAGTCCTTTTGGGTAAATCGTTTATTGATAAACACCCCAAATAAGGTTAAACCCAGCAGGAGAAACGTAGCGACCACAATGATATAGGCAAGCGCGTCGGTCCCCATCTGCATCGCTTGGTCATCAATAGCGTCTGGGCTGATATGGAAATGCGCAGCGACCATCCCGGTGTAATGCATGCCCGCGATCGCCGCTCCCATGATTAGTGAGCTTCCCAGTTTATACAGGTGCGCAAAGCGAGATTTGTCGCGGTGAACATAAAACAGGAGCCAAAGTGCCGCGAAAGAAGCCGTACCCGCGATGATGACGGATAAAATCACATAGTAGATATCGTAAGTAATCTCGAGAATCATCGCTTCCATGCCGGTGTAGTGCATTCCGGAAATACCGGCGGCCATCAGGATCCCGGCGATGACAATCTGCTTTACCTCCAGTCTGTTTCTGGTCACGGTAAGCAAAGCAATCGCTGACACCAGGATGGCAAAGATGACAGACAAAATGACTAATCCTGTATGATACACAACCTTGATCGGGAGGGTAAGAGCCAGCATTCCGACAAAGTGCATGGACCAAATCCCCAACCCCATCGACAATGCCCCGAAAACCAACCAGAGCAATCTGTTCTTCCCTTTACTATTGTTCACCCTGCCAGCAAGGTCGAGTGCAGAATACGAAGCGGCTACAGCAATGAGATAGGATAGGATCACAAGAAAATAATCATACGTTCCATGTAGGGAATGATCCATGTTCGTTGCACCTGGCTTTCTTTTGACTCGGCTTGAGTTTTGTCATGACCCTTCCGTCAAATCAAGCATACTGAACGATAGGGTTATCTGCAATCATTTAATACTTGTTTAACAAAAAGGAGTTCATGCCGTTTACCGGGTCATGAACTCCTCATTCCAATCCTGCGGCTTTCCGTTACCTTTTCAACCACGACAGTAAGGCCCAACGCCTTTCCGTACGGCGTTTGTAAGGAGGCAATCCGCGATAGACTTCTACTGCCTCTTGGAAAGAAACCTTGGCTTTCTCTTTTTGCTGCAGGGCAAGGTACAGCTCTCCCTGCTTGTAGTAAACCTCGCATGAAGACATATTCATCCGTGCCAATTCTTCCAAACAGGCGAGAGCCTTTTCCTTTTGATTCTGTTTGGCATAGGCCTCTCCCATGACGAGGTAGGGTTCTCCATATTTTACACGCGGATTGGCCTTCAGCGCCTGCTCGATCAATGGCAAGCCTTCTTCCATTTGGCCTATTTTCAACAGGCAGATGCCCTTGTCACACAAATATTCTGGAGAATCCTGCATCACGGATGAGATTTCCTCCAAATACCGAAGGGCCTCATGATATTGCTGTTTCTCCATGTGCAAACGGGCGATCTCCAGCTTGCCGCTCGTATCATGCGGATTCAAGCGAAGCTGGTTCTTCAGGGATGTTAGCCGCCTCCATCTGCGATAGGGCTTGGTGATATCAGGAAGCAACCGAACAAAACGAAGATCCAAAAAGTAAATCACCAGCAGAATAATAATCATGGCGACAAAAGGATTTCCCGTCAGCCACCACAATAGTGAGAATATGAACACTTTCCCCAATGGTTTTCCCTCGATCCTTTATTAGTTACTTCCTAACTATAAAAGTCTTTGTAGACCATTGTCAAATTTTTCAAGACAACAGCAAAACTTCCCCACCGCTCAGAAAATTCTTTTCGAAATATAAAAAAAGAGAGGGGGTCCCCCTCTTTATTTGAATTCGGAACCGATCATGCTCGATATCACTGCCCGGATGCGGCCTGAATCGCGCCAAACGCCCAATTGGTCACCGGCACATCTTTATAGAGCGGCTCATTGGTTTCGCTTGCTTGCAGACCCAGAAGCTTGTTGAGGATCACTACCGCCTCCGCACGACTAAGCGCCTGGTTCGGACGGAACGTACCGTCCCCGTAGCCGCTGAGGAATCCCGCAGTTTCCATCCGCTTGATCGCATCCTCGGCCCAGTGGCCCTTCGTATCGGTAAAGCGGGACTCGCTTGCGGTTATGCTCATGCTCGCGCTTCCTCTGTCGGTGCGCTCGGTTAATGCAGCCAACAGCACCGCTATCTCCGCACGTGTAATGGACCTGTCGGGATGGAACGTGCCGTCCGGGTATCCACTCATAAGCCCCTGATCCAAAGCTGCGCGAATGGCATTCGCGGCCCATTGGCCTCTGGGAACATCTGTGAACCCAAGTGGAGTTTCTTCGGCCGCACCTGATGAACTGCTTTCTGCGCCCATGATACGGGACAAAATGACAGCCATCTCCGCCCTTGTAATCCCTGCAGCAGGTTTAAAGATGCCATCCGCATATCCCGAGATATACTCCCGGTTCTGCAGGACGTTGCTGCTTGCCGTCCCCTGGGTCAACAATCCGGGCATCTGTACGATGGCGAACGTACCAATCTTGGCAACGTCAAGCTCAATGGTAGCTTGTCCGTTTTCCCCCATAATGACTTTGTCAGCGCGAACCAGCTCCTTCGTTCCGTCGTCGTGTTCCCAATACACCCCGATATCCTTCTTGTTTACACCAGCCGAAAAATGGCCCAGCGGCAGCGTCAACATGACGTTTCGCAAATTTGTTTCAATGGCAACCGGCTGGCTGGCCAGTGTCAAACCACCACCTCCCTCTTTGGCGCGAGCCCCTAAAGAAGCTTCCACCCGCTGTATCAGGCTCGCCTTGTCAGCCGCGCCTCGGATTGGAGAAATGCTGATCGTTACATCGTCCATCCCTCGTAACGAAGCAGAAGGGCTGAAAATCCGTACATCCGGCGCGTGCACAACAAGAGAAACAGCGGCGCTCTCGTTGAGTGCATGAACAGCCTCCTCTTGCAATTTCACCCGCAGCTCGGATGCTTCCCGGGCGCCATCCGGGAATATGATCTCCAGTTTGTCTTGACCGGCGGATGTTACCTTGGCTAATACTTTCTCCACCATGCTTGACGTCGGCTCCAGTGTATCCGTGATCCGGCCGTCCTTGCGTGTGATACGCTCAATTGCCCACGTTCCCAGCTCCAGATTCCCGGAAGTCAGCGAAACCCGGTACGGTATGGCTGCCGAAGTTTGACTGCCCGATTTCGAACCGCCGCCGGAATTGCCGTTGTCGCGATCGTCTCTGCCGGATCCACCCTCCGGTTGCGAAACACGGATTTTTACCCGGTCGCTTTCCGTTTGTGCTACGTTGGTAACGGTCACATACACATAGGCACCGGGGATTCCACCGTACACATTGACCTTGATGGTGCCTGCTTTTCTGCCTTGGGTTGCCGAAGCGATTTCGTTCCCCCCGACCGCCGAATCGTAAATCCGCACTAGCGCCGAAGCTGCCACGTTCGCTACAATTACCTGATCTGTCCCGGTTGCTCGGTTTACGATGGTAATATCTTTCGGATGGGGAGCAGGGGATTTCGTTGTCTCACCAGGGTTGCCTGGCTCCCCGGGTTCTCCAGGTTCTCCAGGTTCCCCAGGTTCTCCGGGCTCTCCAGGCTCTCCAGGTTCTCCAGGTTCTCCAGGTTCTCCAGGTTCTCCAGGTTCTCCAGGTTCTCCAGGTTCTCCAGGTTCTCCAGGTTCTCCAGGTTCTCCAGGTTCTCCAGGTTCTCCAGGTTCTCCACCCCCAGTATTTTTCTTGGCTTCAAACGCGGCGACTGCATCTTCCAGCGCGCTCTCCGCTTCGTTCACTTCAACCTGGCTTGCTAATGGGTTGTCCAATACCGCACCCGCCGCGTCAATCGCGGCTCGCAGCTCTGACTTCGCTCCGACCGGGTACTGGCCGGGCCCTTCGCCTTCCTCCGCCGCGTAATATAAGGCCAGCGCCTCTTCCATCGCTGCGGCGAGCCTGCTAAAGTCTACACCTATCTCCTTCGCCTCAAACGTGGCAACTGCTGCTTCCAGCGCTCTTACCGCTGCATTCACCTCGTCCTGACCTGCAAGCGGGTTGTCCAGCACCGCGGCTGCCGTATCGATCGCCGACTGCAGTTCCGCCTTGGCTCCGTCCGGATACTGGCCGCTGTCCTCGCCTTCCTCCGCCGCATCATGCAATGCCTGTGCATCTGCTACCAAAGCGGCGAGTCTGCCAAAGTCTACGCGAATCTCTTTTGCGCGAAACGCAGCCATAGCTTCTTCCAGCATTTCCACTGCCTCATCCACGTCGTCCTGCCCCGAAAGTGGGTCGTACAACACCGCAAAAGCCGCATCAATCACCGATTTCAGTATCGCTTTTGAACCTGTCGGGTACTGGCCGGAGCTTTCTCCCTCCTGTGCCGAGTCATGCAATGCCCGCGCGATGTTTACCATAGCGGTAAGCAGACCGTAGTTCACGCGGATCACCTTGGACTGAAATGCAGCGACAGCTGCTTCCAAATCGGCCTGTGCCCTGTCCACCTGTGCCTGTTCCACAAGCGGGTTGTCCAATACGGCATTCGCTTCATCGATCGCGGCCCGCAGTTCCGCTTTCGAACCTGCCGGATATTGGCCATTGCCCGTACCTTCCGTCGACACGTTAAGCACGTGCTGTGCAAAGTCAATCGCTGAGCTCAAATCGCCCTTTGCGACCGGTGCTGGAACGGCAACCGTAACGCGCTCGCTTTCCCGGTACCCTCGGGCTGTATCGGTCAATGTGACATAAACCTCGGTTCCAGAAATACCGGAGTCGATGTTTACGGTCAACCTACCTGCCGTTTCGCCTTGGGTCGCCGTCCCCAAAACCGTTCCATTTTCGAAAGCGTCGTACACCTTGACGATCGCTTCCGCAGGAACATGATCCACCGTTATCATGTCTGCGCCGGACTCTTGATGAAAAATGTAAATATCCTCCAATGCCGGTGGGGAGGTTTTCGGACGAACGACCGTGACATGCACCCATGCCGTAATGCTCTCGATTCCGTCGCTTACGATAACCCTGGCATCAGCCTCACCTTCCCCGACAGGCGTAATCACCAGTTGGCCGTCCCCATTGATCTCTGCCAGCGCCACGGAATTGTCTGGGAACGCAGCATAGCTGATGGTAAGCCGGTCTCCGTCTTCGTCCTCCGCCAGCTCGGCGACATCCAGCACAATCGGACCGCTGCCCAACGCTAGCGTTTTCGACACCTCCATTGAACCGGGAGGATGGTTGTCTACAATGTTCAGTCCCTCGAAGGTGTAATGATCCGTCTCGCCACTGGAGCCGCGAATCAGAAGCTGGGCCGTTGCTCCCGAAGCAGCCCCTGGCAGTTTGAGCTCGTTCCCGTCCGCCGAACCAGACATCGCAAGCGTATAAAGCTTCCCTTTTTCCAATCCCGAGCCCAAGTACAGCCCAATAGTCTGGGGTCCCATGGAGTGGGCCCCGACCATTACCGTTCCTCCGTCGGTCCGATTTAAAATGGTATAATCATTCGCATTATTCACCGAGCTGTCTTGGCTTACAAAAGAAGATGACGGCATGGTAAGCGACAAAAAGTCGGCCCCGCTAAAAGTCGGAATAAAGGAAACGATCCGATCCCCCGCCTTAAGGGCGTAATTAGATTTAAGGTTCATTTCCATAACCGGATCCGACTCAAAGTTCCCCGGCGACTCGTTGTCCACAAGAAATTCTTCCCCGCCGACTGGGTTCCCCGCCAAATCCGTTGCCGATCCCGTATAAGCGACGGTGACCGCGTCACTTTTTCGAACAGCTTGGACCAAAGTTAGAATCGCTTCATTCTTGATTCCCGAAATCCCGCTCACATGGCTAATGGCAACCTCGTTTCCATTTACCTTTACGCGAAAGTCACCGGGCTGAAACGAGCGATCGCCGATGGCCAAATCCTCTGAAAAAATAACCGTCAACAGGTTGCCATTGATCCCGGAACGGTGGATTGTCGGAGGTGTCTGGTCGATAGCAAACGGTACTGTTAGCGTATTCGTGCCTTCAGGTTCGCTTACTATGAATTCAAGCTCGTAGCTACCGTCCTGCAGAGCATTTTTTTCCCAGGGTTCCAAATCGCGGTACCAAGACCCTTCATTTCCCGCAATCAGGTCCATGCGACTGGAGCCATCCTCACTCCATGTTCCCTTTTCACCAGAGAGCGTCAAATACTTTCCGTCGCTGAGACGTTTAAAGATATAGGCAACGGAAGAAATTTCGTCTCCAGCCGGATCCTCGGCAACCCCCTCTACCCGGCTTAACTCGCGAATTACGCTCCCGCTCGCCGGACTGGTCTCTGTGAAGACCGCGTTCCCGGAAGCGGCAAAAACATTCGATTCGATGGCCGGCCATTGCAGCAGAGCTGCCGCCATAACAAACGCCAGCCCAGCTGCCGCGTATTTGCGCCACCTCCTTGATGGCGCTTCTTTTCCTGTCATCCTATCACCTCTCTCATGAACGTTTTATGTAGCTAACATGGAGTATCCTAACAAGCAGCTCTCCCAAAATTCTCACAAAAAAACACCGGATATGATCCGGTGGTCCTGCTTATGACATGCGCCCCGCAAGCTCTTGCAGCTCCGCCGATGGCACGAGGGCAAGCTCTGTTTCGAGCAGCTTGGCGTAACGTTCGTAATGGGTACGAAATGGGCCCGTTTCCCCCAGCTCCGCATACAGGCGCAACAGTTCTGCGTTCATCGACTCGTCCAGCGGGGCGTCGGACAAATAGAGCAGCAGCGTCTCTTTTTCCGCCACAACATCCGCGCAGTTCCGGTGATAGGCGGTCAACATGCGCGCCAGCGACGCTTGCTGCAACGCCGTTTCCGCCGCCAGCCCGGCGCTCCAGGAATAATCCTTGCCGCCGAACAGGGCGCCCCTGCACATCCGGAACAAGCCCGTCGCCTCCCCGATGTTTTGTTTGTCAATCTCACAGTTTCGGCCCATGAACTCCCTAAGCCGCTCCAAATCCGAAAAGGAGGAGGCGACCCGGAAATGATATCCTTCATTGGTGTGGGTCAAGTCCAGCGATAATCCCGCTCCCTTAAACGCCTTTTTTAACCGGTAAATGGTGTTGTGAACATTGTGCAGCGAACGATCCTCGTCCAAATCTGGCCACAGAAGATCAGCCAACTGCCACTTTCCGATCAGACGATTCGGATAGGCTAGCATATAGGCAAACAGTTCCTCTGTTTTCCGAGTCGGCCAACTCATTAAGCAGCCATCCGTCCCCCGTGTTTCGAACGTGCCAAAGCAGCGGACAGACGGTGCCACCTCCAGAGTTGCGGACTTGCCGCGGACGGTACGGTAGGCTTGGTTTTTTGCCAGCCGGGCAACTACTCGTTCCAGCGCATCCGATGTGACCGGCTTCAACAAATAGTCAACCGCGCTCACGCGAAACGCATCGACCGCATAATTCGGATAGGCCGTCGTGAAAACGATCTGGAGCTCCTCGTCGATCTCCTTCAGTTTTTCCGCCAGCTCGATGCCCCCCATTCTGGGCATTTCCACATCGAGAAACGCCGCCACTGGCGTAAGTTCTGCAAATCGAGCAAGCGCCTCCTGCGGACTGGTGAACGCCCCCGCTACTTCCAGCATGGGGTGCCGATCCACCAGCCTTCGCATCAAATTCAGAATCGGCTCCTCGTCCTCCACAATCAGGACACGTAGCATCTATTTCCCCCCGATTCAACCAGCTTTATGGCTACAACGCAAGGCCTCCGCCGCCCTCCGCGAACGGGAAGCTACTCGAACATACCCTCATCGCCCATCTTAGGCAAATAAACAGTAACCTTCGTTCCATGCTCCAAGGCGGAATCCATTGTCAAACTTGCTCCTGGTATCGCAGCGAGGCGCCGTCGCACGTTTGTCATCCCGATTCCGGCATCATCCGGACGCTCCCCCGCCCTTAGACGGTAAAGGACATCATCGGCCATGCCTACCCCGTTGTCGGCAATTTCGAAGTGAATGTATCCGCTGCCGTCAAGGATCGACAAGGTGACGATCCCCTGGCCTTCTTTTTCAAACACTCCATGCCGAATGGCATTCTCGACAAAAGGCTGAATTACGAACGGCGGTATCATTTCCTCCTCTAGCCCCGGGTCCGCCTGCAGCCTGAACACCAGACGTTCCCCGAAACGGGCCTTCTCGATTTCCACATAGGCTTGGACCAGTTCCAGCTCCATCTTGAGCGGAACGTGAAGGGTCTGCAAATCGCGCTCAAACACCATCCGCAGATAGCGGCTCAGCATCGACAACAAATACGCGGCCTTTTCTCCGTCCGTATAGCAGAAGGAGATGATACTGCTGATCGCGTTGTGCAGAAAATGGGGTTTGATCTGGGCCTGCAGAAACGCAATCTCGTTTTTGAGTGAAAGGTCGATCGAGCTTTTTATGGATAGCAGCGTCCTTACTCTGGCCGCGAGGGTTTTCGGATCAAATGGCTTGGCGATAAAATCGTTCCCTCCAGCCCGAAAACATAGCTCGATGTCGTGCAAGGAGTCCCTCACCGTCGCAAACAAAATCGGCAAGTCGATCACCGAGTGCGACTCCCGCACCGCTCGGCACAAATCGATGCCTGACATCTCCGGCATCATCACATCCAGAATCATCAGATCGATTCGCGGGTGCTCCTCCAGCTTGCGCAGCGCCTCCGCCGCGGAAAAGGCGGTAAGCACATTGTATTCATCCCCCAGGAGACCGAGCAAAATCCGGATGTTGGAAACCTCGTCGTCAACGATCAGTACAGTATGCTCGCGCTTTCTGTCGATGATATCCAGCTTCATCGGATAGCCGGAAATACCCCGAAACGAGGTGCCAAGACCGGCTGCGGCCGCTGCTGTCTCCAAGAACGCGGAATTGTCCGAAAATCCGGATGACAGCAGTGTAAATGCCATTTTCGTCCCTTGCCCCGGTGCGGAACGCTCCACAAACATCCTGCCGCCCATGCGCTCCACCAATCTGCGGCTAATGTAAAGCCCAAGCCCCATACCCGTGTAGCCGTCGTTGGCGGCGGCGCTTTCCGCCTGCTCAAAATAACCGAAAATGGCTTCATGCTGATCCTCGGGAATGCCGATTCCCGTATCTTCAACCCATACAGTCACCCATCCGTCCGACACCTGTGAACTGGTGCGGATCCACCCCTGCTTCGTATGCTTGATCGCATTGTGGATTAAATTGTACAGTACCTGCCGTACCCGGTTTTCATCGGCAACCGCCAGCGTTCCCGGCATAATTCCGTTGTCCCAATTAACGTCTTTGCCGACTAGTTCGAATTCCAGCACCTGAAACGCGGTCTGAGCCGCTACCCGCAAATCAAGGACGGTTTCCTGTAGGCGAAGGTCGCCATGCCTTAGACGGACGACGTCCAGCAAATCATTGACCAGCGTCGACAATTTTGTAGACGTATCCTGGATCAGCGTAAGCTCGTTCCGCTGTCTGTCTGTCAATGAGCCTGCCTTCTCGTCCAACAAAAAGGAGGTGATATTCAAAATACCGTGCAAGGGCGTTTTTAATTCATGCGAAGTGTTTGCCAGAAATTCATCCTTCAACTGATCCTGCCTAATCAGCCGTTCGGTCAGTTGCTCCGTTCGTTCCGTCGCGTTGGCAAGCCGCAGCGCCAGAAGCGTATTCATAAATATGATCACCGCGAGAAAGGCGATCCTCCGCCACAGGTCCGTCTGCATCCAGCCTAAGCTGTAAAACATGCCGAAAAATAAAATCAACGCGACCGAAATGAGCATGCCGACCAACAGTGCGATCTCCTTGCGGTCCAGTTGGCCGTCCCGTTTGATAAACAACCGAATCGCCCGGTACGAGTAAAACGGAACAAGCAGAAAAGCGGTATAATACCAGGGCAAATTGCCGACCAAGGAATAAGTTTCCACAGGGAAAATCAGCATCGCGGTGATATACAATACAATCGGTGCCAGCAGGATCACCAAATGTCGGCTTGTCAGAAGGCGGCGATCAAGATGATAAAGGAACATGCCAAGAACAATATAGTTGGAAAATCCCCCCAAATCGTAAAGCTGTTCTGAAAGAACAAACGGCATCTGCGGCAGCAGTTTTAACACCAGCTTGTCTCCACTCAATAAAATGAGCACCAGCAGGGTCAGAAAGTAAAGTGCGCTATACAGATACGCCTTGTCCTTCCACCGAAAAATATAAATGCTGAGGTGGTAGCCGCTGAACAGGAGCAGAATGAACAATCCCGCAATTTCCACACCAAACTTGATCCCGTCCATCCGCAACATATCCGCCTGCAGCCCGAAATGTAAATCTTCAAATCCGCCAACGTTAGGATAGGTAAAATTGGCCACTTGCAGCACGATGTCCAGCTCCCGGCCATCCGTCCGAAAAAAAGTGGTGTACGGCGTTGTCCCCGGCTCGTAATCGGCCTCATCTGCTGCTGGCCGGCCTCCGCTGCCGATCTCGGTGCCATTTACATAGAGGCGATGAGCCATAAGGACATTCGACACCCCGATGCCGTATCCGCCTCCTTCCTGCAATGTGACACGCAGGCGGTACGTACCGAATTTCGCCTGACTCGCTGCATCTGGGGAACTGCCGCCGTACCAAACATTCGGAATTCGTGCATAAGCCAAATCCGGTGCGGGGGCAGCCAGACTTCGCAAATCATCCGGCGAAAGCAGCCGATTCGGGTAAAACGACCACTCTCCGTCCAAATTTACAAAATCCTGTTCGCCGAAATTCCAGTCGCTTAGATCCAGCACACCTCGCTCGGCTTTCGGGGCGAATGGGTCTGGCAACATGTACGAATACAGCCCCATTAATATAAGAAACGACAGAAGTGGAATCATGCTGATTCCTGCCAGTCCGATTCCAAAAAGTCCTATTTTCCGCGAGTTCAATTTCCCACCGCCCAGTTCTCCTGATCATTGCTTCCAAGCCAGCATAGTCACTGTCGCTCTCAAGATACTCCCAAGGTAGGCTTTTATTTACGGAAGAGCACTGAGCTCATTCGTATCAAATTCCTGAATCGACCTTCTGCGTTCATCATACCTCTCATGATACTTCCCATCGGTGTATTCCGATACCAAACTGCGCCAGAACGCCTGCGCCCGATAGTTTTTCTCCACTTGTGTAATCATCCATTTCCCTCGGAATCTATTAAAAACTTCTTTTGCCACTACTTTACCTACCCCCTTGCCTTCGAATTTCTTCATGACAAAAAACTCCGCAATCGTATTCGGCTCTGTCTCTGTTTGGCTTTTTACCAATACGAATCCGGCCAACTCGTCATCCACTTTAATAAAAAAGGGTGGTGAGTTGGACTAGACCAGTACGCCTCGAGTTGAAAAGGTTCATATCGTCCATGATCATCTAGTTTGATGCTTTTCAAATACTTGCTGAACTCGTAGATATAAAATTGCATGATGTTATGCAGGATGGGTTGTTCTTCTAACGTAACTCTTTCAAGGCGAATATTCACAAGATACACCTCCGTATCGTAATCTATCATCTCGCACACTCTGTTTAACCATTATTTTCCATAATAACTAAGTAAATTTCAACCGGCTATTATGTATGAAAATCCGCTCGCTAGGCACTACCATGGATTACGATATTTATTAAGCGTCTGTTTCGGAGTATGATAATAGGAAAAAAAGAAAGAGGCCAGCATATGGATTCAACAATTTCATCGAGAACGAGCACCAAAACCCTCATCATTAACGCACTTTTCATCGCATTTGTTCTTGCTGCGACCATGTTCATCAACATCAGGCTCCCGATCATGGGGAACGGCGGCCTCATCCATCTGGGGAACGTGCCTCTTTTGATCGCTGCCTTTGTTTATGGCAGAAAAACAGGTGCCATAGCTGGTGCCTTTGGAATGGGCCTCTTTGATCTGCTCTCCGGTTGGACGGCATGGGCACCTTTTACATTCATCATCGTCGGTGCAATGGGCTTCATAGCAGGCCTTATCGCCGAAAAGGTACCTGGCAAAAAAGTAGTGGTATACACACTAGCCGTTGTCGTTGCATTGGTTATCAAAATCGTGGGCTACTACTTTGTCGAGGTTATTCTTTACGGTAACTGGATACAGCCATTCGGCTCTATCCCCGGAAACGTACTTCAGATCGTAGTAGCCGGTATCATTGTGGTACCGCTTGTAGGACGCTTAAAGAAGATCGCTGGACACATATCGTAAACCTTTAAGGGGAGGGGGAATCATCGTTCCCCCTCCCCTCCCCTTCCCCCCTCTTTTTAGTAGCAAAAAACGCAAAACCCGCCGCTGGTGGCGAGATTTGCGTTTTTTACGGTTCCAGCACAGGAGTGATCGCATTAATCGTGGTGATATTGTTATTTTGCTTGAGGAAGGTGTAGGCCAAAACTGGCAGAGAATCCTGCTGTTCTTCCGGCGAAGGGATATAAACTAGCGTTAACGGATTCTGTCCTGTGTATATTTGCAGAGCATCCTCAGGTGAAGTCGCCATTTCTTTGTCGGGAAGCGCGGGAGGATCTTGTTCGAAAAAGCCCGAAAGCCCTACTGGTAGTAGCTGATCTACATCAAGGGCAATCACATAGTTTCGATCAACCGGAATACCCTGATGTAGCCATGTAAAGAAAAATCGCAGTTCTGAATCATCTTTCGTCACTTTTACTAGACGAAGTTGTGTCACGTAAGAGGGCAGGTAGGTTTCCAGAGCATGGATCGCTTCTTTCAGTTCATCCTCTTCATAGCTGTCTCGTTGACCGATTGTCAGACTTTCCACAAACAGCAATTTCTCATCCAGCTCCGCTACGTCTCGCGGCATGCCTTTTGGCAACACGTCAATTACTCTACCCTCTACCTCCTGCAGGTCATTCTCGCCTATCCATGTACCCGTATTTGCCTGCAAGATTCGAGAGTTGGGTATGAGATAGATGAGTTCTGGTTTCCCATCCCTTCCACGCACTTTGTATTCAAGCTGCATGGCATTCGCAATCAACTTTTCAGCTTCCGCTTTTGGCATAGCTGTACTAGGATCAGGAAATTGCTCGATCGGAACCGATCTGTTATTGCTGGTCATTCCAGCACCCGTTACATTACCAGTTCCATCGACAACAACAGTGACAGATTCACCGAGAACCGTAACTCCATTGATCGTGCGTGTATACACAAACCTTCCCCGATTCCGATCCGACAACTCTTCCAATGGCAGATAGTCATGATTATCCCTCTCAAGCAATTCTCCCAAATAAGCTGCTACTTCCATCTGAATCGGGTCAACTGGTCGAACGGTCTCTGGAGGTGTCACCGTATTCAATACCTCTCTCGGTTGCTGATTTGTCTTGGGAGATGGGGGTGATGCTGGTGGAGCGGGTGGAGCAGGTGGTGGTACAGGTTGCTTCGTACGTTCACTTCGATCCATGTTTTTCTGATCTGTCATCTGAATGGGTGGTGGTACCAGTGGCTGAATGAGTTTACGTTTTTCCTCCAGCAGTGCTGCCCGATCATCTTGCCATACCGATTGTTGAGATGGAGATGGAGGTGTCAGCAGTTGAATCGTCAGAAAGAAAGAAGCTACTGTCATTCCAGTCATCATTGCCATCTGAAAATTTCGCCTTTTCCTTTTTTGTTTGTTCATTTCCTGATGCAAACGAAGCCGCAGCTTTTCTGTATACCCTTGTCTAGGATACCCCTGTTTCCCCAACACTCGGAGCTTTTGCAGCAGTTCCTCCTCATCTGACCAATTCATCGTTCCACCTCCCCGTCCAGGATGGACCAAGTCTTTCTTTCAATAACTTGATTGCACGATGAAAGTTAACCTTTACCTTTGATTCTGAGTATCCCAGTATCTCCGCAGTTTCCTTTACGCTGTACTCTTTGATACCACGAAGAATGATGACCATTCTGTATTGCGGCTTTAATCTGAGAATTTCTTTTATCAACTCTTCCTCGGTTTCTTTGGTCTCCATGACAGCCTCTGGGGGGGGATCCGATGCGGAGATCTGGTGCAGCCATTCACCCGAGAACCATTTCTGCAGCCTTTTTTTTCTTTGAAAATCGATAGCCACATGCTTGGCAATGGCAAATATCCATGTCTTCATCTGCGAATGCTGTTGAAAGTCAGGTAATGCTTTCAGTAGACGGATATATACTTCCTGTGTCAGATCCTCAGCATCGTTTTCGTTCCCGGTAAAATAAAGCAGGAATTGATACACATCCCGGTAATGACGCTCATATAGCCAAACCACCTGATCAATTACATACTCATCAACCATGGTACCCCCCACGGAATATCATGCATGATTTAACGCTGATAGATGAAATCGTACAGATAAACTTCCCCAGAATCGCTCACACCGAGTAGAACATCTGGATACTTATCATCTTTCGAAAGGAACTCTACATTCATCAGCTTTGAGTAGACCTCTTTTCCCTTCTCGTCAACCATTGCTTTTTTACTTTCATACACGTTGCGGATCTCATACACGTCGATCCGGTCTCCGTACAAGCCCTCTATAAAATCGATCGCCTTTTCTTTAGCTAATTCAGGAGAAGCTGCATTTTCAGATAAAGCGTGCAACTTATAGTAGAGCAACTCTCCCTCTCCATCAAATTGCATGCTGACCTGGAAGTTATTAATGTTTCCGTCTTCCTTATTCAAACCGGCCTTGTATGTTCCATCATAGCCGGCATAGGTGAAAGAATACGGATATTCTTTTAAACTTGGTACTAGCTCGATAATCTTTTCAAAATTCTTCTGAACATCTTTTGGCAATGAGTCACCGGGTTTTTTTCGATGATCGAGATCTTTCCCATACCAACTGTCATAGTCCTCAGACTTGATTTCGATGTGAACACCGAGAATCAAATCATCGTGACCGAATTCTATTGTTGTGTACGTTGCTTTTCCAGCCTCGTTTGCGGGGGATTTAAAGTTAACTGCCGGGTTGTTACCCGCCGGGTTGTTACCCTCTCTCCAAACGGAAAGCAGCTCGTAATCATTAGCATCCTTTCCTGCATACTCCTTAATGAAGGCTGTCGCTCGTTTCTTTGCTTCCTTGTCAGTCAACTTGCCTTTGTTATAATTACGATCATTCATTTTGCTAATTGCAAGCAGCTCTTTCGTTTCTTTATGAATGGCGATCGTATACAGGATTTCACCATCATCAAGTTTGGCGGTTTTGCTCAAATACACATAAAACCATCTCTCACCGCTTGGTTCAACCGTTTGAAAGGGATATCGCTTGATCTCGGGCATAGCTTTTTGCAGCCTTTTCACGTACTGTTCCGCCACTTTTTTCATTTCTGACAAGCTCAATGTTTGGGTTTGAACCTCTATGCTCCCCTTCTGTGGCTTTTCCGCAGCCCAAACCGGTGTTGCCTGCAGCAAACTGATTGCTGCAATTGCCAGAACGATTTTTTTCATACGTATTACCTCCCTTTTCCTTTACATGATTTTCATTACAACTCATTAGTCGAATGAGGGAGGATAAAGGTTACAAAATTTTACCAATGCAGAGATCATTTGGATTACGGCAGCTTATTTTCTATAATCTCAACAAATTTTGTCGAGGCTGGCGATAAAGATACACTTTTTAAAAAACATACGCCAATACTTCTCTTAGGAATCTCCTCCATTAATGAAACTTCATATAATAATCCCGCATCCAAGTATTCTTGGGAGAACTCTTTCGTCACACATGCTACTCCTAAATTGATTTTGGCAAACTCCAATAATAGTTCGTGTGATCCCAATTCAAAATCCGGCGATATTTTGATCCCTTTCGACCAAATGTAATCTTCCACATACTTTCGGGAATTGGATTTCGATTCAAGGAAGATTAATGGCAGCTTTACTACCTGCTCAAGGCTGACAGGTCCAGAAAATATCTCCTTAAATCTTTCCCCGTAAACAAAAATATCTTGAATATCAATGCATGGTCTAAGCTCGAATCCAGGGTCTTCAAGCGGAAAATTACAGATCCCGATATCCACGCCGCCTGATTTTATCAGGGCACATATTTCAAGTGTTGTACCATTTACAATCCTGAATTTAATATGGGGATAGCGATTATGAAATTCCTCTAGATAGGGAAGCAAAAAATAACGGGAGATCGTGTCGCCAACACCTATTTTCAACTCACCTGTCGTCAAATTTTTCAGTTCCAGCAGCTTTTCTTCTCCGACGCGAATGAAGTTCACTGCCGAATTCGCATATTCAAATAGCAGGCTGCCTTCGTCGGTTAAGAAAACTCCTTTTGAGGTTCTTGTGAACAGACGAGTATCTAACTCTCTTTCTAATTGCATAATGGCTTGACTCACGGCTGGTTGCGTCATGTAAAGATCATGAGCCGCTTTGGAGAAGCTTTTTCTTTTCGCTACCGTACAGAACACGTTATATAAATCTAATTTACTCAAAACATAAGCACCCCTTATATCGATTATATCATATATTAATTTCACTTATGGCACTAGTTAGGTGTATAGTACAAATAGAAACGCAATTCATTCACTTCATCATAATATCCCTAAGGAGCGATTTATATTGGAAAGAGTGGTTGGAACAGTAGTCAGAGGCCTTCGTTGCCCAATCATAAACCAAGGGGACAGCATAGAAGAAATCGTCGTCGATAGTGTTTTAAAAGCTGCCGAAGTTGATGGTTTCAGCATAAATGACAGAGATATCGTTACGGTAACAGAATCGATCGTTGCTCGTGCCCAAGGCAACTATGCCACGATTGATCATATCGCGAAAGATGTGAGCTCCAAATTCGGTGAAGAAACCATTGGGGTCATTTTTCCAATTTTAAGCCGCAATCGTTTTGCCATTTGTCTTCGCGGTATTGCAAAAGGCGCTAAAAAAATTGTTCTCATGCTCAGCTATCCATCTGATGAAGTGGGAAATCACTTAGTGGATCTCGACAGTCTTGATGAAAAAGGAATTAATCCTTGGACAGATGTTTTGACCGAGCGGCAATTCCGTAAGCATTTTGGATACCAGAAACATACCTTTACCGGCATTGATTATATCGATTACTATAAATCGCTGATTGAAGAATACGGTGTGGAATGCGAAGTCATTTTCTCGAATCATCCAAAGACCATTTTGAAGTACACCAAACATGTGCTGACTTGTGATATTCATACGAGATTCCGGACAAAGAGAATCTTAAAAGAAAATGGCGGAGAAAACATTTATAGCCTGGATGACATCTTGACAGCGCCTATTGATGGCAGCGGATGCAATGAAACATACGGGCTTTTAGGATCCAATAAATCTACAGAAGATAGTGTGAAACTTTTCCCGCGTAATTGCCAACCAATCGTGGACAACATCCAGCAAATGCTCAAAGAAAAAACAGGCAAGCATGTGGAAGTTATGATTTATGGTGATGGAGCATTCAAAGATCCGGTGGGGAAAATTTGGGAACTCGCTGATCCAGTTGTATCGCCAGCTTATACAGCAGGACTTGATGGCACACCGAATGAAGTGAAGTTAAAATATCTCGCAGATAATAACTTCGCAGATTTGAAAGGTGAAGAGCTTAAGCAAGCCATCTCTCAATATATTAGCAAGAAAGATGCGAATCTAGTAGGATCCATGGAAGCACAAGGTACTACTCCCAGAAAATTAACGGATCTGATCGGCTCTCTGTCTGATTTGACTTCAGGAAGTGGCGATAAAGGCACACCGATTGTCTTTATTCAGGGTTATTTTGACAACTATACTAACTAAACAGCATAACTAACTTAAATGAAACAGCGGCAGCCTGGGACGGAACAAGTCCTAGACAACCGCTGTTTTCAGTTACGAGTATTTACGCTCTGACCAGTTTCGCACGCAGCTTATTAGACAGGAATTCGATCATGAGAATCAGCACGACCAATCCAATGAGAATCGCGCCAACTTGATCCCACTTGTAGCTCCGCATGGCGAAGATGAGTGGAGCCCCAATGCCTCCGGCGCCTACCAGACCCAGAATCGAAGCCTCGCGCATATTCATGTCGAAGCGATAAATCATAATCGATGCAAAAACCGATATGAGCTGCGGCACGATGCCGAATCGGATTTTCTCGAAAGTGCTGCAGCCAATCGACGTCATCGACTCTAACACACCCTTGTCGAGTTCCTCGATGGCATCTACATAAATCTTCGCGAGCATCCCGATTGAAGTCAGCCCGACCGTCAGCACGCCGGCGAACGGTCCCGGACCCGTCACTCGGATAAACATCAAACCATACACAAGGGCCGGAATGGTCCGGATGATGATGAGGAGAAGCCTCGTCAGCCATGCTACCGGCTTGGATACAATGTTAGATGCAGCTAGAAAAGCGAGCGGTACGGCCAATACTGCACCGACAATCGTCCCTAAGAACGCGATCGCTACCGTCTCGACCAATAAATACAGAACGCTCTGTTTCGATACGCTGAATAGGAGCGCCGGATCCGGATGGGTAAGTCCGTATAGAATGTTATTCGCAATCGCGAGTCCGCTCTTATCGATATTTTTGAAGTTGACCGACGTCAATGACCACAAGAACAAGACCCCGACGATCACTGTAATGGTCGCCAGGTACATCTGATTTCGCGGCGCGGACAACAGTTGTTTCTCCATGTGATTCATACACGTAACGTCTCCCTTAGATGAGCTTTTTGCGGAAATGCTCGCTGACCCTCTCGATCAAATAAACCGTGATGATCAGCACGAGAATGATCATGCCGACTGCAGGGTAATCGCGCCAGCCGAGTCCTTCATTAATGAGCAATCCGATACCGCCTGCTCCGACGTATCCGAGAATAGCCGCATATCGCACATTTCCTTCAAAACAATAGAGGGATGTGGAGATGTACCCCGGAAGCACCTGCGGGATGATCGCGAAGCGGAATGCCTGAATCCTCGTCATGCCAAGCGATTCCATCGCTTCGAAGGCGCCCATATCCACATTTTCAATCTGCTCATACAGCAACTTGCCCACGTATGCGATCGTGAACAGCATGATCGCCACCGTTCCCGCCATCGGTCCGAGGCCGAACACGAAGGTCGCGATTAACGCGGTAACGAGCGTCGGCAGCGTACGGAGCAGACTCAAGACAGTTTTACTGACGGTAACAAGCAACTTTGATTGTACTATGTTGGAAGAAGCAGCCACCGCGATCGGAAGCGCAAGCAACGCGCCAAGCATGGAGCCGAGCAGTGACATCTTGATCGTATCGAGTAGTGGCTGCCAAATATGAGGCAAGCTTCCCCAATCTGGCGGAACCATTTTACCAATAATAGTAAAAAACTCATGAATCCTTGCAATCAGGATTTGAAAGTTGAACCCGGTGAATCTGGCGGAAATCACTGTACAGACCGCCAATAGAACGACGATGAGCGGCACACGTGAGCGCTTTTGGAATACCATCTTCCCATCGGAAAGCACCATTTTCTTTGGAGGGAACAGCTTATCGTACATAGGCCGTCTGCTCCTCTATCGCCGCTTTTTCCGCTTCCCATTTGCCCCCGTAAATTTCTTCAAGAATGTCTTGTGTCACCTTGGAGGCTTCTCCGTCAAATACCACTTCCCCTTTGCGAATACCGATGATACGATCCGCATATTCAAGGGCGATCTCGACGTGATGAATATTCATAATGACGGAGATGTTCAGTTCCTTGTTAATCCTCTTAAAATCATCCATGACGATACTTGAGGTGACGGGGTCTAGCGATGCAATTGGCTCGTCCGCTAAAATGATATCTGGATTTTGCGCCAGCGTGCGGGCTAACGCTACTCGCTGTTGCTGTCCACCGGACAACTGATCGACACGAACGAACGCCTTGTCCAGGATCCCTACTTTATCAAGAGCCTCTAATGCCTTGATTTTCTGCTCTTTCGTGAAAATGCCGATCAGCTTTCTCCACATCGGAAGATCCGGAACGAAGGAGACCAGGACATTATTGATGACCGTCGTGCGGGTAACCAAATTGAATGATTGGAAAATCATCCCGATTCTACGGCGGAATTTGCGAATATGCCGTCCATTGAGCTTAGATACATCCACGCTGTCAACGATGATTTGTCCGCCTGTAATGTCATGCATACGGTTGATGCATCGAATAAGCGTGGATTTGCCGGCTCCCGAAAGACCGATCACGGCGACGAATTCGCCTTGTTCGATATTTACGTTGATGTTGTTCAGTGCGGTGGTGCCATTCGGGTACGTTTTTTCCACATCGATAAATTGGATCACTGGGATATTCAATCCTTTTGTCGTATTTAAGGGGGAGAAAAAAGAGAACATCAAGAATTCATGATGTCCTCACACGGTTTTCTTTCAAACTTTGCCACGAAATTATTTCATGCTGCGAATCAATTTTTGCGCTTCACGCTCGCCGTCGTAATCCGAAGACTTGGCGTTTTTGTACCCTTCATGGGAGTAGATCGCAATCACTTTCTTGCCTTCTTCCGTTCCTGCGATCGCGTTGAAAGCTTCCTGGAGGGCCGCCTTCAGATCGTCTGTCATGATCGGAGAGTTCTTGCTTACGCTGATCGTATCATTATAGATCGGCTGCGTGACCGCAATTACGTTCGTCTCGTCCCAGATCGATGCTTTACCGCCGAATTCGCTCATCCATTTTTCTTCATTGTCGCGCCGCGCATCTGCAAAGGCGACGACGACGTCGACTTGTCCAGCGGCAAGGCGTGCGAACGAGCTACCATAGGAGTCGGACTGCGTCACTTGCGCGAGGTCCGTCAACCCTTTGCCGTAGTTTTCCCGCAGCCAAAGTGTCGGGTAAATATAACCGGCGGCGGAGGAAGTAGACATAACAGCCCATTTTGCGCTGTTCAAATCTTCCCATGTCAACGCTTCACCCTTGTTTACCTTCGCAGCGAGCTCTTGACCTTTTGCAGAAGGACCGGCTATGAACAACGAACGATAATAGGACGCTTGCTGGTCGTCCAAACCTTTCGTCGGTTTGTTGTCGTTCCAATCTTTCGGTTTCTCCGAATCGTTGGAAAGCGCTTTGCGGGTCGAGGTCAGGATGACTTCCGCACCGTCGTCATACAGCACATACGTGCCGCCTGGGACTAAACCGATGTCCGTCGTACCAGCGCTTAGCGCTTCCCCGACCGCTTCGTATGTCGTTCCGACATCAATCGTAACGTTGCCTACCTTGTAGCCTTGTGTTGCCAGTTGATTCTTCAGCATCTCTTTTAAAGGTTCTGTTGTCGTGATGATTTGCTCCGGGTCTTTGGAAGGGACGAAGCTGACTTTCAGAACATCGATTTCTTTACCCTTATCTTTCGCAGGCGTTTCGGCAGGCGCCGGCGCTGCACCAGAACCATTGGCGGCGTCATTATTGGCTGCATTGTTGTTTGTGCCGCAACCTGTTATCAATCCGATGGAAAGCACCGCTGCAAAGAACGGCATAAGTTTTTTCTTCACCTGGAAAGACCTCCATTTGTTTTGTAAATATACTGCTTCATCTGATACTGCTCTATTATACAAGCCTCTTCATTAACTCCCCGTCAAGCAAACGTAAAGTCTATGTAAACAAATGTAATCCCTTGTAAAAAGAATGATTTTCTGTGATAGAATTATCCAATCTTTCTACTGGTTTCTGAAAGGGAGCGATAGGATGCCTGCCACACAGTGTGAAGTAGTACTTCTGGAAACGAGCGATCTTCACGGGTTTTTATTGCCTCGAAGCTACTCCAACCGAAAGGAAGTCGGACACGGACTTGCCCGCATAGCCAGTATCGTGCAGGAGATACGTCGCGTCCATTCGAATACGCTGCTGATCGATAATGGAGATTGCTTGCAAGGTACTCCCCTGACTTATTACCATGCCAAGGTCAACAGCGAGCCGGCCAATCCCGTTATCGCTTGCTTGAACGAGCTCCGCTACGACGCAGCCGTTCTCGGTAACCACGAATTTAATTACGGACTTCCGTATTTACGAGCCGCCATGGAAGAGTCCCACTTCCCTTGGTTGTCGGCAAACACAGTGGATGCTGCCACAGGTAAACCCATGTTCGGAAAACCGTATATCGTTCGGGAGTTGAGCAATGGTATTCGGATCGGGGTGCTTGGGCTTACGACAGCCTATACCCCACATTGGGAGCTGCCCCAGCATATTGCAGGGATTCGTTTCGAAGATCCGGTGGAAACAGCGCAAAAGTGGATTCCGATCATGAAGTGCGAAGAACGCATCGACGTCGTCATCGTCTCCTATCACGGCGGATTCGAATGTGATCTGGAGACGGGATTGCCGACGGAGCCTTTGACCGGAGAAAACGTCGGGTACGCGATCTGCGAGCAAGTGGACGGTATCGATGTGCTGCTGACGGGTCACCAGCATCGTGCGATCGCGGACTGTAAAATAAACGGGGTCTGCGTGGTACAACCTGCGAATGAGGGCAGATTCTTGGGCAAAGTAACGCTGCAGGTAGAAAAAGGCGAGAATGGCTGGACCGTTACGAACAGTAGATCGGAGCTGATCGATGCGGCCGACTACAAGGCGGATGAACGGATTGAACGGATTGTCAGCGATGTTGAGGAGTTGGCGCAAGCGTGGCTCGATCAGCCGATCGGTGTCGTAGAAGGCGACATGACGATTTCATCACATACGGACGTCCGGCTGTGCGAGCATCCATTGATCGAATTCATCAATCGCGTACAAATGGACGTCTCCGGGGCGAGCATCTCCAATACCGCTTTGTTCGACAACCTGTCTCCCGGCTTTGGCGAGCAAATTACGATGCGCGAAATTGTAGCGAATTACGTGTACCCGAATACAGTAAAAGTCATACGCGTCTCGGGGCGCGATATCCGAGACGCCCTGGAGAAATCCGCAGAATACTTTGAGCTTAATGCGCAGGGTGACATTATAGTCAGCCAGTCTTTCCTTACACCGAAGCCTCAGCATTACAACTACGATATGTGGGAAGGCATTGACTACGTATTAGACATCTCGCAGCCGATCGGTCAACGGGTGATAAAGCTGGAACGACAGGGTAAACCTCTCTGCGAAGAGGAACTATTCGACGTGGTGATGAACAATTACCGTGCGGGTGGTGGAGGCAACTATACGATGTTCCAGGGAAAGCAGGTTGTGAAGGACATCACCACGGATATGGTAGAGTTGTTGGCCGACTATATCCAGAAACGAGTCCGTATTGAAGCGTCTGTGAATAGCAATTGGGTTGTGGTGAATGGGAGAGATTGACACCTATCTGTAGGAAAAGCAAACCAATAAAAAAATCCTGTTGTGACAGTGGTTGTCATGACAGGATTTCACTCACAAATGGTGAATAATGATTTCTCTCATGTTGAAGCAGCCATTCTTTTCTCCATAGGCCCCCTGCATAACCGGTTAATTTCCCGTTTGAACCGATTACTCTGTGACAAGGAATGACAATGCTTAACTTGTTTTTCCCATTTGCACTCCCTACAGCTCTGATAGCTTTTTCATTCCCAATGGAAACGGCAATGTCCCGATAGGACTCCGTTTCAGCGTAGGGTATTTTTTTTAAGGTATTCCATACTGTTTTTTGAAAGTCAGTCCCGTCAAATTGATAGAGGAATGTAAATTCATGGCGATCGCCTTTAAAATATTCGTCAAGTTGGTTATAGCATTCTATCAAAACCGGAGGGGTTTCAGCTTGCAAAACATTCACCTTTTTATTCTCTTTAGAGAACAAAATAGAACGGATGGCTTTTTGAGTACCGATTATTTCTATCACACCAATTGGCGATTCATAATCTAATTTATGCATTTTTATAATATAGCCCCCCTTAAGTCAACTTTCGATATTCACTAGGTGAACAGTATTTTAAGCTTCGGAACACTCTATAAAAATTGGAGGGACTCTGAAATCCCACCTCATAACAAATCTCAAGGTTCGTCAGGGATGAGCATTTCAGAAGATGGGCTGCTTTATCGATCCGTATTTTATCTAAATAAGTACGTGGAGTCTCAGAGGTTTCTTGTTTAAATAAGCGTTCCAAATAAAAGGGACTTAAACCGACTTGATCAGCTATATCTTTTAATGTCACATTTTGTTTATAATGATTGACTAAAAATATAATGATATTTTTGACAATCCCAACATTCGGGGAATGCTCCACTTCCGGCTGACACCTTTTGCAAGCACGGTAACCAGCTTTTTCAACCTCATTGATGTCATGGTAAAAATCCACATTCGCTTTTTTGGGCTTCCTTGATCTGCAGGAAGGACGGCAGTAGATTTTGGTTGTTTTTACTGCTGTAAAAAATAGCCCATCATATTTACGATCACAAGCGATGATTTTCTCCCACATCTCTTCAAATGAAAGTTTGATACTAGTCACCATATAACCCCACTATCCTTTCTGCACTAGCCCTCGTTTTCATACAAATGGGTGGTATCCATTTCCCTTACTAATTCTTGTGCATTCTTTTCAATGAATCTTCAATATTGATACCAGCAACCCCGACATCTGCTGTCCTTAACACATTATCAATGATTTTGCTTATGTCTTCACTATACCCAGCCTCAATGTCAGCGGAAACGGGGACTTTCACATTCTCCGCTATCGTTTTGATAATTCCTAGATGTCTGTCAAAATCAATCAATTCACCATCTGCAAAGCCTAGGGTGTTCGCTATTCCCCAGCTTGTCGTACCAATCGCTTTGAATCCTGCCTTTTCAAGTGTTAAAGCAGAAAGCAAATCCCATGCGTTTCCTAAAAATAATAGTTCCGGTGAAGCATGCATCTCATTGAATTCCTGAATCTTATTCATTTTATTTCCTCCTGTTGTTTGTTTGGTGGACCCATTTTATCAAGAAGTCGACCTTCGATTCGTCTCCATTCTTGCTCTTATGGTCTATATAAGTCGATGGCATAAAGAGGCTTGTTCCCATCGTCACACCGACTGGTAAAAACAAGAATGGCCGAAAGCACTTAGTGCCATCGGCCATTACAATCTGAGAAAGAAGCTTCCCGCAGGCAATTCTCCCTCTACTTTTTACCCTTCTTCTCCTACTTCGATGCAAAATCCTCCGCTGCTACGCATAGATAGTACGCTAACCCCGTCTGCTGAGATTCGAGCATGTCTCTGTGAAATTCATCCTGTAAAAAGAATCTTGTCTGGGCGGCGAAGTCTTTTGCTGTTGTCATGTGTCCTAGGTTGTTAAGAGACACAATGTGTTGCGTGATGAGATGTTCTACTTTTGGAGCATCGTACTTGATACCTTCCTTCAGTGCCCGACGATAACCTGCATCGCTCACAGTATGCGGCAACAAAAGACCAATCCTGTGATAATGATGCAACGTTTTTACCGTCACCTTTGCTAAATCGGATAGCTCCTTTACCGTATAGAGCACTTCCCTTCACCTCGCTTCCGATTCTAAAGGCTCCTGTAAGGTCAGAGTCAAGCAACGTTAAAAAGGCGGGTCGTTATTGAAATCCCCCCGCCTTTTCCGATATTCAACCGCCAGTTATTCCTGTATGACCCATTGTGGATTCCATACCACTTCCCACAAGTGACCATCCGGGTCCTGAAAGTAACCGGAGTATCCACCCCAAAAAGTGTCATGGGGCGGTACAGTAATCGTCGCACCAGCATTCTTTGCCTGCTCCATGACCTGATCGACCTCTTCTTTCGTTTCCACATTGTGGCCAATGGAACATTCAGTGGGGCTAGACATGGTCAGTGGCAGCTTCGAGTCATGCGCAAGATCTTTGCGATTCCAGATGGCGAGTTTCAAGCCCGCTTGTAAGTCGAAAAAGGCCACCGCCCCGTGCTCAAATTCTTGGCCGACTATCCCTTCTGTCGGCAGTCCCAATCCATCCCGATAAAACCGCAGCGACCTTTCCAAATCGTCAACACCCAGTGTAAGTACTGTAATCCGTGGCTTCATAGAAGAGTGCCCCCCGTCATAATTTTTGCAGCTATCTTAGGTAACCTCCATTATTTATATCAAATGTGGCACCCGTATAATGCTTCGATTTGTCCGACAGCAAAAAGACAACCGTATCGGCAACATCTTCAGGCAATACAGGCGTATCGATGAGCTGATGACTGAGATACTCTTTTTTTCTCCATTCGGGTATGGTATCCATCATGGATGTGTTTACGATCGTGGGAGCAACAGCATTCACTCGAATGTAAGGCGAGAAATTCATGGCACAGCTCTTCGTTAAACCGAGTACGGCAGCTTTTGATAATCCATAAATGGCATCTGAACTGCCTTCTAGACCTGATACGGAAGACATATTCACGATTACTCCCTTACGCTGGCTCTGGAACAACTTCTTGCCGAACAATTGGGAGAAGTAGATATATCCCTTGACGTTGATATCGAGGACTTTATTGATTTCATTTTCATGATAATCCAGTATGTGTTTCGCCAAATAAATCCCCGCATTATTAACCAAACCGACTACGTCAGAATGCTCTGTTTCTACATAGGAGAAAAACGCAGCGACTTCTTCATACTTACTTACATCCAACTGGTAGGTATCTAGAAAATTGCTGTCATTCAATGATTCTTTCAAAACACGCAAGGCTTGTTCGTTAAGATCGCATGCAATGACTGAAGCGCCTTCATGCAAGCATTGTTTCACGATTGCTGCTCCAATGCCAGAAGCTGCACCCGTTACGATTACTTTTTTATTGCTTAGCATGGAAAAACTCCTCTCGCAATTTCTCTCCCAATAATTAGCAAAATTATAGCATGTGCGGTAAATGAATGCTAAGGAGTACTTTTCTTGTGCTCGCTGATCTCGTCTAGAAAGGACTGCATCGTGCTCGTGATGACCGTATCCTTTCTATGAATGAAGACCGTGGACACAGTCTGATAAGGTTCTGGTACCTGATGAAGATGAATCATCCCGCTTTCAGCTAGATGGCTCACCGATGATTTCGGCATAATGGTGATCCCGATTCCTGCAGCAACTCCGCCGATAATCGTGTCAAACGTTCCGAACTCCATCACCTTTCTCGGAATCAATCCCGCAAGCTTCATCCAGCCCTCCAGCCGCTCGCGATACCCGCACCCTTTGTGATACAGGAGCAACGCTTTCTCTGTCATGTCATCAACTGCGAAGGAGCTGCTTTTGGTCACGAGCACAAGCTCTTCGTGGAAAACCTTCACTTGTTCAATCAGCGGATGGTTGATTGGGCCTGTGACGAACGCTCCGTCCAGCCCCACATCCAGTACCTCCTGGAGCAAATGCTCTGTTACTCCTGCCTTAAGCGATAAATCCACTTGCGGATACTGACTGCAATAAGAGGATAGGAGGTCGGGAAGCGCATGGATCGTCTCCACCATCCCAATCGCCAGGACCCCAGAAGGCGTGGAGGTTTGATTGAAATAACGATGCATGTCTTCCACTTTCACCAGTATATCCCGTGAGAATTCCAGAAGTCTCCTCCCTTCTGCATTCAACGTCATCCCTCGCTTGTTTCGATAAAACAAGGGCGTCCCCAGCTCCTTTTCCAGCAGTTTGATTCTTGCCGTCACGTTGGATTGCACGTAACTCAGCTCGGACGCCGCCTTGCTCACGCTGCCTAGCGTAGCCACCATTTGAAAAATCCTCAAATCGTTCAGCTCCACCTTTTCCCTCTCCTCTTGTTTCCTCCCCAATGGAGTTCATTCTCCGTAACTATCACTAAAAATGATACAATAACTTATTTTCAATCATTATACTATCTTATTTCCATCCCTTATGATCTTAGAGGAATCAAATCAGCTTCAGATTGAAAGGGAGAGCTTCACCATGAAAAACAAACAAATCATCACAGGATCCATTTTATGCATGATCGCTAGCGTGTCGTGGGGAGCGATGTTTCCCGTCGCCCACATCGCCCTGCAGCAGATCGATCCATTCTATTTCTCGTTTCTTCGCTATTTATTCGTTACCATCATTCTGTGTGGCCTGCTTTGGATCAAAGAGGGCTTTTCTGCCTTTCGCTTAGAGGGGCGCGGGAAGGCTTTGGTGTTCTTTGGAACAATGGCATTTACGGTCTACAACATGGGGGTCTTCCTGGGGCAGCATCTCATGGGCGAGGCAGGCACCATCGCTGCATCCATCATGGAAGTACTTATGCCAATGATCTCCATCCTCCTGTTATCTGTCACCACCAAAAAGCTCCCACCCTCCTATACATGGACCAGCATCGCCATTGCCTTGGGCGGTGCATTGCTTGTGATTACGAAAGGGAACCTGACTTTCTTCGCCACGGCAAGCGAGCAGCTTTTCCCGTTGCTGCTGATTTTTGCCGGTGTGGTTGGTTGGGTAGTCTACTCTCTCGGCGGAGGACATTTTAGCGATTGGTCTACACTTCGCTATTCTACGTTGACATGCTTATTGGGAACTGCAGTTTCTTTCGTCATTATTACGATCGGATCTCTTTTTCAATGGATTCCCGTCCCTAGCTGGGATAGCATGATGTCCGTCAAATACGAAATGGCCTTCATGGTGCTTTTTCCTGGGCTGGCCGCACTCTTGAGCTGGAATGCTGGTATTAAAGCGCTGACTCCGTTAAACGGCATTTTATTTATCAACCTGGTCCCTATTACTACCTTGATTCTGATGACTTTTCAGGGCTACGAGATCAGCATGTTTGAATGTTACGGTACCTTGCTCGTCATTTTTGCTTTGATCCGAAACAATCATTTTCAGAGAAAACAGCTTGGCCACCGCGTGGCTGCACGAGAAAAAGGCAAGAGGTCCATCACTTCCATTCCGTATTGACCTTCACGTTGCGTGAAGCTTTATGATGAGAAAAAACGTTGGAGGTAATCAGTTTGGACAAAGAACAATTGCAGCAGATTTATTTGCAAGAAGAATACTATTGGGGGAAAGAGCCAAACAAGTTGGCACAGAAAATACTGGAATACATCCCGAATGAGCAGATCCAGGGGAAAAGGGCGATTGATTTAGGCGCAGGGGAAGGAAGAGACAGTGTTTTCTTGGCCAAGCAAGGTTTTGATATTACGGCAATGGATTTTGCTCCTGCTGGCCTCGCTAAAGCCAAAAGATTGGCAGAGGAAATGGGGACGACGATCAGAACCATCGAAGGCGATGTAAACCATTTTGTTTTCCCCCATCCTGTCGACTTGGTATATTCCATTGGAACATTACAATATATTCATCCAAGCAATAGAGCGCAGCAGTTCAAGCATTTTAAAGAAAATACCCTGCCTGGCGGTCTGCATGTTTTATTCGCGTTCACTGAACATCCCGACATCGCGATCGCCCCAGATTGGGGGAAAAATGAGTATCTCTATCAAAGAAATGAATTACAAAGCTATTATGCAGATTGGGAGACACTATTCACGGAAGAATTCATATTCGATTGCCATTCAAGTGGCGTTCCTCATCGTCATGCTTCAAGAATACTTATTTCCAAGAAGTCGTCTTAAAAATAATTCCATGCTTCAACTCCCCGTCCTTCTGGCGGGGGCTCCTTCAGACGAGACCGCCATCGTATTTTCTCTTACGATGGCCGGTCTTGTTAATGAAAAGATGGCACATAGTAAGGAGATCATGACAATGACACTTCCAAACCAGGCTGTACTGGAAACCGTACCAGTCTGGTTTAACACGATTCCACCAATTGCCGACCCAAGCGAAATACCGATCTGCAAGGCGGAATTATTAAAGCTTTGCTGAATATCGGACGTAGCAGGGTCGGTTTGAATCAAATAACTTTGTTGTGGTGGTGCCAGACCCCAGCTCAATGCGCCCCACGCCATCATCATCGGTATGAATAGGAAAAGGGAAAACGTCGTGAATGGCAATAAGCCTAGTACAACAGCAAATGCACTGATCACGATGATAATGCTTTTACGAGCGCCAATCCAATCCGAAAGTGTCCCACCCAACGCTCCACCACATACAGCTGCAATACCAAATACAAAATAGCAGATACTGATCCAATCAGAATTCAGATGAAGATTCGTTTCTAAAAACGGCGTGAAGTAGGCATAAAGTGTATAATGTCCCGCTAGCATAAACATGGTAGCAAGGTGAGCACTACCCAGTTTTGCACTGCCTACTGCTTTTACTTGCTGTGAAAGCGGAATTGTTTTTTCCCCAGGAATGCGCTCCAAAAAAAGTGAAATCAGCACCATTGATCCGATTGATAACACAGCAATTCCTAGGAATATGACGCGCCACCCAAACGCATTGGAAATCAGGATTCCGAGTGGCACACCCAGCACTAGTGACGAACTAATTCCCATATAAATAAGCCCTAAAGCCTTTGCTCGGTGAGCAGGAGCAACGATTTTCGCAGCAATCGTCAAGGACAGTACGACGATAAGGGCCGTACTCGTTGCGGTCAGCACCCTTGCGATCATCATAAAGGTAAAGTTCGGACTGAAATATGTCATGATATTGCCGAGAAAAAAAAAGAAAAGGGAAGCAAGATATACTTTCTTGCGTTCCAATTTGCTACTTAATACGAGCAACACTGGCCCGGCAATGGCGTAGACAAGAGCAAACACTGAAATCAACTGTCCGGCAGCACTTAGTGATATGTGTAAATCGTCAGCTATTGTCGGCAATATCCCACCTACGACTAATTCTACCAATCCAACTGCTATAGTCGATAAGGCCAGTATGAAAACTTTCAAATTCATAATCTGTTTTTCATCCTTTCTTGTTGATTGAAAATAAAAGAAAAATCCTAATTACAAAAAATGAATCAATCATTTTCTGTAATCAGGATTTTTATGGTTCCTGGTAGAGACCCTCAAGCCATATTCTAGAGGTTATACAGGTACGTATTCTGTTTAATAGTGTTGATCTTACTACACCTCCTTTTACCTTTCAAGAGTAAATTTCCTTCACCGGATTTTTGATTTTTTGTATGCCAATGGCGTCATATTCATCGCCTTTCGGAATTTATCAATAAAATAGCTCGTACTATTAAATCCAACTTGATACGCAACTTGAGTAACGTTTGAATCTGCATCCTGTAATAAGACCAAGCTTGTTCGAATTCGATAATCCATAACATAATGCAGCGGAGTTGTCTTTAAAATTCGTTTAAAATATCGGCAGCATTCAGAGCGACTCAATTGACCAGCTTTTGCAATATCATCTAATGTAATTTTTTCAGCGTAATGAGCATGTATCCAATGTAACATCTGCTTGATCCGGTGGCTCTTTAACATTTCCGAATGGTCGTATTCTAATGGAAAACCATTAACGATTAAGTTTTTCCAGATGAATGTTAGCTCCACAGTAATATCGATTTCAAAGTATGGTGATTTTTGTTGGATCCGTTGATGAATTTTCATGATCGCATCTAAAATGTTTTTTCCCCAAGGTTTATCTGTATCAATGTATAAATAGGGTAAATTAGTCGCTTGGATGTAGGGGTTTACATAGGTAGAGTAAAGTTCTTGTGATAACACGAAATGAGGGGAAACATTTAAACAAATATAGACGCAACTCGATTCATTATTTTCTTCCGCCATGTGCAGGCAGCCACTATTGATAAATAGTCCATCACCTTCTCGGACTATTACTTTCTCTTCATTGATCTGAAAGGTTGCGTCCCCTTTTACAATCCGAACAAACTGAATCTCATCATGCCAATGAAGTGGTATATATCCCTGTATATTTTGGCTAATCGTTGTTTCGTAACAGGCAATCGGCAATACGACTGTGCGATGCTCCGTTAGTTCCTTTAGGTTTTGGTCGATCATGATGTTTTTTATTTGCAAATGATCACAACCTCAATATATTTATATTTTTTCATCAGAATTAGATATTTTCAAAACGATTTCTCCTCTATTATAACGCTATTATTATATTTTAAGGTGGAGAATCGTTCATGGATAGGCCAACTAGAAGAACGGGATTATTTCTTGTACTCACGGGAGCGATATTTTGGGGGATTAGTGGCACCGTTGCCAAAAAGCTGTTTCAACAAACAGCCATCGATATAAATTGGCTTGTAACGACACGTTTGCTCATAGCTGGCATTTTACTCTTAACCGTACAATTTTTGATAAAAGATCGCTCCCAAATATTTGGCGTTTGGAAAAAGAAAAAGACAGCTTTTCAACTCATCGTCTTCGGCTTGGCTGGTATGCTGTCGGTTCAATATACGTATATGGCCTCGATTCATTATGGTAATGCTGCAGTTGCAACGCTATTACAATATTTAGCCCCTGTCATGATTATTATCTATCTATTTATACGCAAACAAATCGTCTTAACACAAAAGGATTTGCTAACCGTTTTCCTCGCTTTAGTTGGTTGCTTTTTCTTATTAACAAACGGCTCCATTTCTCAATTATCCGTGCCGACTATTTCAATCGTTTGGGGTGTCTTATCAGGAATAGCCTTAGCTTTTTATACCTTATATGCAGTCCCTCTTTTGAAGCAATACGATTCCCTCGTCATTGTTGGCTGGGCTATGATCATCGGCGGTGTTGGATTAAGTTTTATCCATCCACCTTGGCAGATCGACTTTACAAGCTTGACGCTCGAAACCTATGTGTACTTAGTATTAGTGATCATATTCGGCACAATGATCGCATTTTGGTTTTATGTGGAAAGTCTACAAAGTCTTTCACCAAAAGAAACAAGCCTTCTAGGTAGTTTGGAACCACTAGCAGCCGTTTTCACAACTGTATTTTGGTTAAAAGAGCATTTTGGATTTTTCCAATGGATTGGTACAACATGTATCATCGGACTTATTTTCTTATTGGCATTCAATAAAAAGTCCTCTTCAAAGAACCAATCTACGCATGAAGAACACGTCAGAGCTAGCTGATTTATCAAATAATGATGGATTCACTGCTCGTGGATGAATTGCAAAGTGGCATTATGCCTATCTTGCATGGTGACGGGCAGAGGCTTTTCGACCTTCTCTCCATATACAACAGAATTTAAAAAACCGTTATTTTGAAAAGAGATTATTCAAAATGACGGTTTTCTGTTTATCTAATTGAACTAAAGCCGCCTTTGAAGTTTGACTGAGCTCTTGACTTTACACTTGACTAGAGAGTATATACTCATACTGAAATTAAAAGAAGAGAAGGTGAAACAGTGTTTAAAATCAGCGAATTTTCCAGGCTAAGCAGAATTCCGCTTCAAACTCTGCGCTATTATGATCAGCTCGGAATCTTAAAGCCCACTAAAATCGATGAATCGACCGGGTATCGATACTACTCCGCCGAACAACTGCTGGAGATAAATAGGATCGTCATTTTTAAAGAATTGGGGTTTACGCTACAGCAAATCGCGCAACTTCTTCAAGAAAATATATCTGCTGAACAGATTCGCGGCATGCTTAGACTTAAAGAAAGTGAAATCGAGCAACTGCTTGATATCGAAAGGTCCAAACTTACACGGGTTAAAGAACGAATACAGTTTGTGGAGCGCGAAGGTAGGATAGATAAAGAACAGGAAGTTGTTATGAAGCGCGTTGAAGAAATGTCCCTGATTACGTATGCTTCGTCCGGTACAGTTGACGATATCCCAATCCTCTTCGAAATCTTCGATGGACTTCTCGATAGCCGCTCTAGATCTTCCTTATCTGGTCCACAGACGGTTCTATGGAACGCACTCGGTAGCACTGTGCATGCCTTTGAGCTTGAGGTTGGCTATACATTGAAATCTAACGCTCTTAAACTGCCCGAGCATCTTAATCTTCGTTACTTACCTTCAGAGACAGTGGCCACGTTGTTGTTCCGTTCAGATTCAGCGTTTTCGGAGACAGCATGCATAGACCTTGCTACATGGATTGAGCACAACGGCTACCGCATTCGAAGCGACCAGCCCGGAAGGGAAATCTATCTGCCCCTTTCAGGGGAGCTGGATACTTGCCTTATCGAAATCCAAATTCCGATTGAAGCTGGAGAGGATCGTCTATGAGTAATAAATGGGTTGTATATTTACTTGCCTTGGCAGTGTTTCTAATCGGGACAATTGAGTACATTATAAGCGGAATCCTCCACATGGTAGCATCCGATCTTGGAATTACGACATCTTCTGCGGGTACGCTCGTCACCGCGTTCGCCCTTTCCGCAGCGCTTGGAGCTCCCGTCGTGATTGCAGTAACCATCCAGGTGGACCGTAAAAAAATGCTGCTGGTTATGCTCGGTCTTTTTATTCTGAGTAGCTTCCTGGTCTATTTCAGCCCCTCATTTGAAATGATGCTAATGACGCGTGTGGTTCAAGGCCTCAGCGGAGGAGCTGCTACTGTTATTGCAATGGCCGTGGCCACACGTTTGGTCGAAGTACAAAATCGAGGCCGGGCCATCGGCACTATTTTAATGGGATTAAGTAGTTCTCTTGTTCTCGGCGTCCCTGCCGGTACGTTTTTAAGCGAAGCTGTTGGCTGGAGAACGTTATTCATCCTCATAGGGATACTAACGTTGATTCCGTTTCTGGCAGTCTTCTCCAAAGTCCCACCCATAATCGAGCAAAGAACCATTACGCTCGGAATGCAGCTGTCGATTTTAAAGGACAAAAAAATTGTTTTTGCGCTTGCCATTACACTTCTCTATATTGGGGGATACTCTACGCTGTTTACTTATATAGCTCCATTCTTGCAGGCAAATGCTGAACTGTCGGCTGCTACGCTTTCCGGCATTCTGCTGCTCTTTGGCCTTTGCAGTTTTGCCGGCTCCAAATTCGGAGGAGTGATTGCGGATACGAAAGGGCCGAAGTTCATGATCTATACCGGTCTTTCCCTCCAAGCCGGAATGCTACTGCTGCTGACTTGGGCAGACGGCTTGATCTATACTGTAATCCCTTTGATCATGATATGGATGGTTGCGACATGGGCGACCTCACCAGCACAACAATTATATCTGGTTTCTTTGGTATCCCACTCTCCAGATATTGCTCTTAGCGTTAATACTTCGTTTATCCAGTTTGGTTTCGCTCTCGGCTCGGCTATCGGGGGGCTGGTGATCAGCGGTTTCTCAATAGGTAATCTGGGCTGGGCTGGACTTATCATGGTCTTACTAGCTCTCCTGCTAGCAATCCGGTTGTTTACCTCCAATAATAACCAGGACATGTCGCATATATAATCTCCCTACAAGCAAGGAAATAAAGCGTAGACTCTGTCTACGCTTGTTCTCGCAATTTTTGTTTGTAAATGAGCAGTGCACTATACTCATATTCTTCCGGGTTCGCAACTCGAAAACTGGAGTATTTCACATCTACAAATTCAATTTCAGGGTTACCATGCAAAAATGAATTGATTTTTTCAGCTAGCTTTTCTGGGCTGGTTCTTACACGAAAGCCTGCAGTTAAAATATCCATATTTTCACCTCCTATATTCTCCATATTGGAGAAAAGGTGAAATTATGAACAGATTGTTTCATATGACGCTTCTTATTTTCCCCATACACCTCCTTCATCCAGATTTAGCTTCTGGTTCTCCCGTTTACACTTATTACCATACCGATCTTGGTCTATTTACCTAATTTTTCCAATATCTATGCAAGGGTTCCCCTTCATCGGATCTGCTGGAAACCGTACCGATCTCTATTCTATACCAGTTATCCTTAAAATTCGTTCGGCAAATCGGACAAATCCGGGCCGAATGATCACAGATTCACCCGAATATGAATCGTAAAGAGTCAAAGGGGTAAAAAAGGGAGGCTTTCACATGCGTGAGCAGTTTCTCAATTATTGGGCAAAGCCGTTACCGCAGATGGAATCCGCCTCGCTATTGGTCCAAGTCGGTGCCAATCAAACTAAGGCACTCGTCACGATCGCCTTACTAGGTGCCCTAACCGCATTATTCCAATCGGCGGGAGGTTTTTTACCGGGGCTGGGTTACTTGCTCAGCCCGCTATCAACAGCTCCGGTTATATTGGCGGCGCTCATGTCATTACGTTCGGGACTTACCGCTTATGCGCTTAGCATCGTGTTACTCCTCATTATCCAACCAAGCGAACTAATCGTCTTTCCGTTTACAACGGGATTGCTCGGGCTGGCATTAGGCTTCAGCATTTCGCGCTCCAAAAATCGGATTCAGGTAGTCTTGTTTTCCGCTCTCACGTTATGGGCCGGAATTGCGCTTGTGTTATACGCCTTTCGCTTTCCGCTGCTCGGACCTTCAGTAGCCTTAGGCTTTGATATCGCTACGGCAATGTATATTTTTCTATTTAGTTTGCTTTATAGCGCAATATGGACGGAAATCAGCCTCCGGTTATTAGCGAGATTAAGAAAATTTGCGGGGATGATATAGCCGGACACCCGAGACCCCCTCTGTTTCTCCAAAAAAAGCTCCCCTTGAAGGGAGCCGAATGTCTATATACAAGTTGATCCCGATTATGTGAGAGTGGTTTCCTCGTTTCCTGTCTCCTGACTACCGGCCATGGATTCTTCTTCTAATCCGGCGAAATTCCGAAGTGCTTGTCTGTATTCATCATCACTCATCCATGCTGTTTCTTGTGGATCTTTTTGAGAATCGATCAAGCGAATTCCTCCTTATCAACCATTTAATCTTGTTTCGTTAAAGATCGGAGACCCTCCCGATATGCATCGTCATTACTTTTAGAACCGGGAACAGCGTCCTCTTGATTATCGCTACTCTCCCGACTAGAGGCAGCTTTTTCGTGAAAATCGCGCAGAGCGTTTCTGTATTCAACGTCACCTTTTTCCTGGTACCTATTGGTCACCAGGGGTTTTTGAAGGGGCTCTGAATTTCGCCCAGTCTCTTCCCTGGGAATGGCAGGCTGTTTCTTTTCTTCCACCGTTAACTGCGGAGTTTCGTGATGGGATTCGTCCTTAAGGACTTCGGAAGGCCGCGTCCGACCCGCTCTCATGTTAAATACGATGAGACCAATGAACGCGGCGACCACAACTAATGCAATGCCATATATCATAGTGGTTCCTCCCGTTTTAGGAATGCATCGTCAATTTTTTGGTAATTTCCGCTACACGCCGACCGAGTGCCCTACCTAATGCTAGATCGTTTTCTTTTGGTAAATTGGGAGGATCGTCAGGAGACAGTTCGACCGGGCAAGTCACTCCGACACCATAGTAGGATCCGTAAAGGGCGTTCTCAGGTACATTGCCGGGTAGCCCGACCACAATCATACCGTGATGAAGCATCGGTGTGATGAGATTTAGCATCGTGGCTTCTATGCCGCCGTGGACAGTCGCCGTTGTACAAAATACGGCTCCTACTTTGCCAATGAGCTTGCCTTTCGCCCATAAATAACCGAGACGATCAATCCAGGTTTTCAATCCGGCGCTGATCGTACCAAAATGGCCAGGGCATCCCCAAATAATGGCGTCCATATGTGCAAGTTCGTATATGTCCGCTTCCTTCACATGGTTGAGCCAAACCTCGGATTTTTCTACCTGTTTGGCTCCTTCCGCTATAGAGCGGGCCAAAACCTCGGTGTGCCCGTTTTCGCTGTCGTAGACAACTAATATCTTCATACTCTTCTCCTTTGTAAGTAATGTGGATCCTGTCACTTACGGTCTAATCGACTTCTGTTGTTCAGAGAGAGGCTTCCTCACTACTTCTGTAGTTTGTTTTTCCGGCCTGCTGATAAAGAAGGAGAGGAAAAGCGCTATTAGAGCAAACAAGGTAGCGACTAGAAAAGCGTCATTGATCCCTTTGATCGTTGATTCTTGCATTGCTTTTCCGTAAAGCGTCTGAATCGCTAATGCTTGCGCAGCTGGTAGCGGCGTACCCGTCATGGTCGCTAAAGAACCGGATAACTCCTGAAACGCGGAGACGATTTGAGAACTGCTTGTCGTGATTGCATTTGCGTAGTCACCCATATGGACAGTCGATCGTGTGGTCATCACCGTAACAAGCAGGGCAGTTCCGATGGAGCCGGCAATTTGTCGAATTGTATTGGACATCGCAGTGGCGTGAGAGCTAAGCCGTAATGGTACCTGATTCAAACCAGCAGTCTGTACCGTCATCATCATGAACGACATGCCGAAGCTGCGGACCGTATAAAGTAGCATGATATGAGAGTACGTGGTATCCGAGGTCAATAGCGTGAACTCCCATGTTGTTATGGCTGTAATGACGAGCCCGATGATAGCCAAAGGCCGGGCTCCGATCCTGTCGAAAAGTGCTCCGGAGATGGGGGACATCACACCCATAAGAAGTGCCCCTGGTAACATGAGCAAGCCCGCTTCAAGCGGGGTAAAGCCTCGTATGTTTTGAAGATAGATAGGGAGTAAAATCATTCCCCCGAACATCGTCAGATTGATCGCCGAGCCGATTATCGTCGTTAGCGTAAAAATGTTGTATTTGAATACGCGCAATTCAAGCAGAGGCTCCTCAACCCTTAGCTCACGCCAGACGAACAATGCGATGAAGATCGCACCCAGGAGTAGAAATCCGATTACGGTGAAGCTGCTCCAGCCTTGGCTACCTGCCTCACTGAAGCCATAGAGTAATCCGCCGAAACCCAGCGTCGAGGTGATTGCACCCCACGCATCAAACTTGGGAAATGTAGGTCGGTTTACGTTCCCCAACCATCTAATGGCCAATAAGATATCAATAACTCCTAATGGAACCATCATGATGAACAGGATTCGCCATGTGTAATGTTCCACGATCCATCCGGCCAGCGTCGGACCAACAGCAGGGGCGAAAATCATGGCAATTCCCATAGTACCCATCGCCGCGCCTCGTCTTTCTGGGGGGAAGACAGTTAAAAATACGTTCATGACAAGAGGCATTAAAATACCAGCACCGACAGCTTGCAAAATTCGTCCGATTAGCAAGACACTAAAGGTGGGAGCAATTGCACATACCACGGACCCTATCGTAAAGAAGCCCATAGCGGACAGAAATAAGGCTCGGGTCCCAAAAGTGGCAATCAGAAAGGCTGTTATCGGAATGAGCACTCCGTTTACGAGCATGTATGCTGTAGAGAGCCATTGGGCCGTCGTGGCGGACATATTGAAGTCCGTCATAAGATGAGGAAGTGCAATATTGATTAGTGTCTGATTTAGTATCGATATAAAAGCACCAAGCAGCAGGACGGAAAGTGTTCTCCCAAGATGTATGTTTTCCATGTCTTTATCCATCCCTACATATGGATACGGACATTAGCGCTCATTCCGGGAGCCAAAGGAACCCCTTTGTACCCGTCAAGCACAATGGTAATAGGAAGCACTTGGGTAACTTTTGTATAGTTCGCGTTTGTATTGGAGCTTGGCAAAAGGGAGAAGGAGCCTGCAGTGGCTTGACCAATTTTGTCTACTCTACCCGTCAGGACAGTTCCGGGAAAAGCATCGATATAAATATCAACAGCTTGTCCGACTTTTATATCGTTATAGCGGGTCTCTTCAATATTTGCAGTAATCCATAGGCTTCCCAGATCGTAGGCTCGAGCAAGCACCGTACCAGCAGCAACAAAAGAGTTTGGAACTATAGACTGCTGAACAACTGTCCCATCAACAGGGAAATCAATATCAACCGTACTTGTTTGGCCGGGGGGAACAATACCGCCTATACGTTCTCCTGCCGTAAAAGTTTGACCAAGCTGCCCCTTCCAGTCTGTAAGTTTGCCCGAGGCCACGGCAGCAATAGTGATTTGCTGTCCGTCCACCCTTGCGTTGTCGGTCACGATGTAATTGACGCGCTGGTTATAGTAGTAAACTCCTGCGGCCAATCCACCAATGATAATGAGGATAAGAAGAAGGTTAACAAGTAGCATTCTCGAAGTCACGATTGACCTCCCTAATCAGTGTGTCTTAAAAAGTATGTTGGGAGAAAAACCAAGTAATTATTCAACTAGATATGTTTTGGGATGAAGGGTAGGAAATCGTCTTACAGGGTATCTTACCTAGTAAGCAAGCAGACGAGGAGGATTGACATATGTTAAAACGCTTAAGCATGCCTTTGTTTATATCTCCAACTTCATGGAAAAAGTTGGGCCTAAGAAAGCATTTTGATGATTATGTAAGCAAATTTTATGGATTCCATCTTTGAAAATTCATCGGATACTGCTTCAAGCAAGAATTGGTGTCGTCCCGCTCTTTTCTAAATTGATAAAAATAGAAATGACCCATTTGAGGGTCATTTTCAATTTGAATATATCGAGAAAAGTGAGTGGCCGACACGTTACTTCAGGATATAAGGTTGGATACCGACATTATTTTTAAGATAATCTTCTTGGAGAATTCCATATACAGCACAGTCCTTGTATTGATTCTTGGCATTGCGAATCATATGTCTGATGATTCCTTCTTGTTCAATCCCAGCTTTACTCATAATTCTCCCAGAAGCCGGATTGTCTATATTGTGAGCTGCGGATATTTTGTGAATATTCATATGCCGAAAGCCAAATTCCACAACAGCTCTTAATGCTTCAGTTCCATAGCCCTGATTCCACCATTTGTATCCAAGCGAATAACTTACCTCACAGTTTTCAGTGGAATTGTCAAAATTATATAAGTCAATTTCTCCAATAAGTTCACCACTAGCTTTCAGTTCAATCGCCCAGTAACAATATTCTTTTCTGCTATATTCATTTACAATCTTAGCAACCCTCTCAATTGTTTCCGAAACGGTCTTGTGTGCATGGTTGATTCGATTGTCACTTACCCGTTCGTCTGAAAGCCAATGGTCAAAAGCGCTTTGGGCATCTGTGAATTCAAACCTTCTAAGGGCTAATCGGTCAGTTTCTATTTTCGGTGTTCCTAAATAGTTAATCATACTGTCACCCTTCCAAAATTAATACGAGTTAACAATCTTCAATACTTTTGCATGATAAATGTGAAATAACCTGTGCTAAACTCATTTCACTCATTGAATTAATTCTTAAATGAAATTTTTCAAAGTTAATTCCCTTAGTCACTTCGTTTGGTACAATCACACATTTTAAGCCAGCTGCTACTGCCGCTTTTGCCCCATTTGCTGAATCCTCAAATGCAATTGCTTCGTCTGCGTTAATGTTCAAGGCTTCGAGTGTTTTTGCGTATAAAGTTGGATCCGGTTTGACTTTTTCGACTTCATCACCCGTCTTAATTACTTCGAAGTAATCAATTATCTGAAAACTTCTTAAAAATTCTTCTACCCATTCCCTTGAAGAACTTGAAGCCAAACCAATTCTAAGCCCTAGAGTTTTTGCCTCTGCTAAATATTCCCTAACCCCTTCTCTGATGTCTATCAGCTTCATTCTCGCTTTGTGGTTTTCTTTGACTAAATTCATAATCATTTCGATGCTATCTGTACCTAATTTTTCTTTAATAAATACATTTAACATCGCATCATCCGTACCAATACTTTTAACGAACACCTCCAAAGGAAACTCCACATTGTAACCCTGAATCACTTCTTTGAAGGCAAGATACCACGCCGATTCCGTATCAATAATTAAACCGTCAAAATCAAAAACGATCCCCTTTATCACCTTTATCCCCCCTGCGAATTTTTTACTTTTACATTGACGATCTTAATCGTAAGTATTCGGTACATATTACAACATTCTCGGCTGAAGATAACTGCCCATTAGCTTAATCAATCGTGCTCAGCCAGACTATATCAATTACGTCAGAATGACTGTTGTTTTGAAAACTGTTCAAAATCGAAATCAACAATAAGATAATCTTGTTCTATTACGTTAGCCATATGATACATATAGCCGATTTCATCTTCATTTAAGGAAGTAATATCAACCGATTGTAAAAAAACAATATATTGAACGAGATGTCTTAATCTTAAAAAGTCTTGTAGTTGATAAAACCACTCTTCTCGGAAATGGTTTTCCTGGTTGTAACCTTTTAAGAAACTACTTAAAAACTCATTAATAAATGATTTCTTGTTATTACTTTGTCTTAAAGGTCTCCAGTAAGCATAGAAAAGAATAACCGCTAAATCATTAGCAAAATAATTGTAGGCGATATCATCAAAATCAAATAATGTTATGCGTCCATCTTTGATAGTAAAGTTGAGGAAATGCAAATCACCATGTATTAGTCCATAGTTTTCAGTTCCTGGAGTGATTTTCTTCAATCTTTCCAATAGTTCTTTGGATTTTTGAATGACAATAGATTGATTCGCCGGTATATATGTTTCTATATTTACATGCTCCTCTTCAAACCATTCGTTCCTTTTCCATGCTGGATTGTTTGATTTGTATGTATTTGTCAAAGCATGAAGTTTACCAGTGATTCTTCCCCACTCCTCAAATAAGGAGGTATTCCAATCTGCATCTGTTGGTAAGTGTCCAGGTGCTTTTTCATAGAGAATTGAAATAAAGTAAGATTCATTGCCACCAAATGTTTCGACAAAATTGCCAAATATTGAAGGAATAGCCCTTGCTACCGCTAATCCTTTGTCTGCCATATAATTTAGCCACTCTATTTCACCGAGTATATAATTTGCAGAACGTCTAATACTATGGGTTATTTTCAGTATGTAATCATTGCCGTTTTTACTTAACTCGTAAACGTAACTATCGAAACCACCAATGAAACGAACTTTTTCTTTGTCGACATCATAACGTTTTAATACTTCTATTAAAATATTTTCGTTAAATTGTTCTTGAATGGTTAGTTGCATTAGTTATTTCCTCCAAAAACCGTCTTTTATAAAAGGCCACCCTTTGGGCTACCATATAATTACATTTCAGGATACTTGTTAATCTTTCCTGCCCGTTCATTTAACTTGGCCCAGTCCAGAGCCATTTTATTAACTTAGAGCACGAAAAAACGGTCAAGAACGTTACCCAAGCCGAATATTAAAAAATAAATCAGTAAAATTTCGAGTAACACTAACGAATTTTCACCGTCTAAAAAATAGTAACTCACAACATGGAAGCTAAGATGGGGAAACTGATAAACTAGCTTGAACATCATTCAAACAAAACAACTATCCAAACGAAAAGGTGATTTCTACCATGAAAATGAACCGTACTATTCTCGCACTGTCCACTTGCGCGATCCTGGCTGTAGGTTTCTGGCAACATGGCGCATCCGCTGCTACTTATTACACGGATCAAAACACTACCCTTGATAAAGATACTGCGCATATCATGGTTGATAGCCAGAATCAAGATGAGTTGGCAGCTGACTTTTTCCTGCCGGAAGCAACGATTACTACTGCCGAAGGAATTCAACTGATTGTCAATGCATTTGACTTAAATATTGATGGAATTCGTTTTTTGAAGATGCCAGTTGCTAGCGATTACTACAAGAACGCGAATGATAACGCCTGGTATGCAAATACTCTAATCATTGCGGCGAATCGAGGCTTTGAATTACCAGCTGACCTTGATCCAAATAAAATGTGGACAAAAGAAGAGTTTGTATATCAACTGATGCACGTAATGGAATCCAAGAATGCTCTCCCCATGATTAACGTGGTTCCAGCTAAGATAGCCGATGAAAGCGAGCTGAATATTTCCTACCAAGGTGCAATTCAGCGAGCACTTGCACTCGGCTTCACAAAGCTCGATGAAAAGGGTTATTTCAATCCAAAAGGCGAAATTAGCCGAAAAGAGTCTGCCGAGCTTATCAAAAATGCACTTGAGTATGTCAAGGCACGTACACTCCCAGCTCAGCAATAAGTGGAAACAGACTAGACAGCACATAAAAAAAGAGCATTCGCTTACACAGCAAATGCTCTTTTTTCTAAAACCCGAAGATACTATGATCTTAGAAGCAGAAAATGATTCGCCGAAATGATATAACTCGGCAAATGTAAGAATCCTTGAATCCCCACGGTATTTCGGAAGATAGCAGAAATCAAGTCAAAGAAGAGGAATTTAAAACCCGCGATAAACCTTGTAGAATGGAGGTTTTTCGTGGGTTTTACGGTTTTTTCAAGCATCGCAATGCCCCTAGATTTTCATCGATAAACCAGGCGGTTCATCAATGTCCATACTAGGGGATGCTCTTCAATTTCGAATTCACGGCAGAGCAGTCTTATCATTACTGTTTACTCTTTCGCCTTCCAATGCTCCCGGATGAAAGAATTCCGGCCGGATTTCATACGGTCCTCCTTGTAGTGCTTTGGATTTTTCTTATGGTATCCCTGATGATATTCCTCCGCTGGGTAAAAAGGAGTCGCCGGAACAATCTGCGTGACGATGGGCTTCGTGAAACGTCCGCTAGCTGCAAGTTCCTTTTTCGATTTTACGGCAAGCTCGTGCTGCTCTTCATCGTGATAGAAAATTACGGTTCGGTACTGTTCTCCCCGATCGTGAAACTGACCTTCATCGTCTGTCGGGTCAATTTGCTGCCAGTACAGCTCCAGCAATTTCTCATAGGGAAACAAGACAGGGTCAAAAGCGATTTGGACTGCTTCAATATGTCCGGTTTTGCCCGTTTTCACTTCTTCGTATGTGGGGTTCACTGTAGTGCCCCCGATATATCCGGAAACAATGTTCGCGATTCCCGGCAGCTCTTCAAAAGGGGGCACCATACACCAGAAACACCCTCCCGCAAACGTTGCTTTTTTCAAATTCACCCGTTCCTCTCTCAAGATAGATCCACCCTACTTAAAAAACGTCGTGCGTGTCCATCTGGTGGGCCAAATGAATGATCGCATGCGCGATTTTGGCTTCGTAGCTCTCGTTCTTTTTAAACTCCATCCATAATGCCTGAACATCCTGGCTAGCTTGGCAATCCACTCCTCGGCTGAGACCCTTTTCATTCTCGGCGGACCTGCAGGCGTCATCGTGGAGAGTTAACATTTTCAACAGTTTTTCCATGTTGGCATCATTGCGGTTCAAATGGGGCTTCATTCGTTCCGCCAGCATCCATAACTTTTGCAATTGAGCGTGTGTCGCCATCATTTACAACCGACCACCCCTACTAGTTATATCTAATTATATTTAGATATAACTAATTATAGCTATTTTCCCAAACAAAAAAAGCTGTTACTTAGGGCAACAGCTTTTTCCGTACATATTACTCGACATTCAGTAACTGCTCAGGGGATCCACATATTTCCAGTGCCGCCGAAATTTCTACCGGTATTCAACTATCGATACCCGTTAGGTCAATCGTCAATTCCATAAATAACTATGTCATTTCGCATAACTGAACAAATTTTAAAGAATAAGGGATCCTCTGACTGCCGCTACAGCCGGAGAATCCCTATTAAAGTAACGTGCCCTTTAGGCCGCTGGGTCAACCGCACAACTAAGCTGGAACGTAGGTCAACCTGATCACCTTCTCGCCAATTCGATCGCTTGCCACGAGGCGCAGCGGCGGCCGCGGACCGGCGAAGAACGGCTTACCGTGACCCAGCACGACTGGATGGAGATAGAGTCGATACTCATCAACGAGACCGAGCTCCGTTAGACTGTGGGCCAACTCCGGCCCGGCAACTTCAATCTCCCCTTCATGCTGAGCCTTCAGCCCACGTATGGCCGCTGCGAGGTCGCCCTCGATCAGAGAAGCGTTCGGACCGACGGACTTTAACGTCCTCGACACCACCCACTTCGGTTTGCTTTGCCACGCCGCTGCGTATTCCCGTTCCGGCGCATCCCATTCAAAATGGTCTCCGTCCCAATACCGCATGGTCTCGTACATGCGGCGCCCGTACAGGCTGCCCGCCAGGCCGCGCACGTCGTCGATGAAATGACGGAATAGCACGGGGTCGGGCTGAAATGCCGGGTGGTCGTGGTCGACGAATCCGTCCAGAGACTGGTTCAATGCGAAAACGATCTTTGCCATGCGACTGACTCTCCTTCCTGGTTTTCTCGCACATTCATCATCAAGATTACACGTTCCATATGCAGCTTCCTTTATGTCTACATTTTATCATCCAACAGCATGTCCGGTTTCTCATGGATTGCTAATGTGCACAGTCCTGGCCTGACCGAATACAAATTTAAATTTACGAAGGATGGTAAATGAAACAATTCTGCCCTTTAGTTCAGCGGGAGCCACAGCTCTTAAAAGTACCGCCTATATAATTCCCGTCGACGTTCCCCGCGTAATTGCGCGTAGATCTGCGTTGTTGAAGCCTTCTCGTGACCCAGCATACCCTGAATAAAATCTAACGGGGCACCATTATCAAGTAAGTGACAAGCATACGTATGACGAAAGCGGTGAGGATAAACGTTTACTGCAACCTCTCCACGAGCTGCAAGCTTCTTAACAGCATAACGTATTGTAGGAATAGCCATTCGTCCAAAGGAAAAGACTCCGTCACAAAAAGGGCTTTGCAAGAATCTTCTCCGCACAATCGCGGAGCAGCTCTCCCAGTTGATATCTTGGATATCTAACCTGTGCAGCAAATTACTATTAGCTTCACTATGTTTGGGAGGGATTTATACGTTTTGTCGAACTAATTTGTTGAACTATCGTACCCGTTACTTCAATAATTTAAAGATATAATTAATTTTTCTCTGTCGAATAATAAATCATCGCGATGATCGGAAAAGCTATTCCAATCCACAACGCTGCATTCCAGCCACCTAAGGCATATGCCCACCCACCTAAGGATGACCCTATAGCACCGCCAAGAAAGAAAATAGCCATGTATAATCCATTTAATCGGCTTCGATACTCTGCCCCTAATGAGAAGATGGCACGCTGTCCAAGGACCAGATTAGCAGAAACCCCCATGTCTAAAAGGATCGCAGCAATGACTAGGGTTGCAACTGCATATGTCGAACCGCCTTGAATCATCAGCGGAAGCAATATAGAAATGATAACAATAGCTAATGCTAATCCTGTGGCAGGTCGAATCCAACCTTTATCCGCAAATCGTCCTGCCACGGGCGCAGCAACCGCCCCAGATACCCCGACCAGTGCGAACAATGCAATCTCTTTTTGAGAAAAATGAAAAGTAGGGCTACTCAATAACAAAGGTACAGTTGTCCAGAACAAGCTAAATGTCCCAAACACACAAGCGTGATAGATCGCTCGACGGTGCAGAATCGGAGTCGTTCGGAGTAAATTCCACATGGTGCCCATAAGAGTTGGGTATTGTACATTTACCAACGGCTTCCTAGCAGGCAGCGCCTTTGCTAATAAGAGTGCCAAAACAAAGATCGTTGCAGCAGACAAGAAGAATACAGCATGCCAGCTCAGGAGATCTGCAACCAAACTTGATACAGGCCGTGCAAGCATGATACCGAGTAACAGACCGCTCATGACATTACCAACTGCACGTCCACGCGAGGCATCAGGCGATAGATGAGCTGCATAAGGTACAAGCACCTGAGCTGCGACTGATCCTACCCCAATAAACAGTGAAGCGATGAGGAATAGCGCTGTATTTTTCGCTACTGCCGCAATCGTCAGAGCGACTGCAGTGAAGAGCAATGATGCCACTACCAGCCGTCGGTTTTCAAGAATGTCTCCCAAGGGTACGATAAATAATAAGCCGATACCGTAACCAATCTGGGTAAGTGTGACGACAAGCCCTGCAGTCTCTGTAGATAACCCGATTGCTGAACTGATTGGTCCCACCAAGGGCTGCGCATAATAGAGATTAGCGGCGATGACACCGCACGAGATTGCCAGAAGGAGGGTGATCCAAGACGAAACAGATTTCTCAACTTTTTGGTTTGTACTTAAACTCATAACAAGCTCCTTTACAATAGTTATGGAAGATATGCTTTTTAGGAACGATCGTTCCAATAAGATTAAAAAAAATTGTTACAGCATCTCAATCACAGTATTAATCATGTCATGAACGACTTCCTTGTCACTATTTATTTTGGATATTACATTTATACTATGATTGAGGTTAAGCAATAAATGCGAAAGCACTTTTATATCTTTTTTGGGGTCGATTTCTCCTGTCTGCTGTCCTTTACGTAGAAGTTCATAAAAAGACTGTTCCAATACCTCAAATCGATCACGTATCAATTTGCGTAGTTGTTCATCCGGTGAATCCATGCCAGTGGTTGCATTTGTTATCAAGCATCCTTTAGGCAAATCCTCATGATATGCAGAACTAATATGCTGATCAAAATACTGACGGATTCCAACTTTCGCGGACGGCGCATTTACCAAGAGATTTCTTTTATTTTCCCCTATTTTTTTGTAATGGTGTAGTGCCTCAACATAAAGCGTCTGTTTGTCCACAAAGGTTTCGTACAAGCTTGATCTGCTTAATCCCATTGCTTTTAATAAATCCGGTATGCTTGTCGCATCGTAACCTTTTTCCCAAAAAACTAACATTGCCTTATGAAGTACGCGCTCCTTGTCAAACTCTTTTGTACGTCCGATGATTAATCCCCCTTTCTATAGCAACAGTATAGTATTTCAGGAACGATCAGTCCAGTACTTTAGCCGCATATATCACTTCCTACCCTATTAAAGGGAACTTTTATTTCGTTGTTTACTCCCCCGAAAACGTGAGGTCGCGATTAATGAAGTGCGTTTTGCATCTTCAGGCTCCAGCCAGTTAATATCCTTGTGTGAAGGGGGTGATTGCTTCATGTATTTGTTTTGAATTCTAGTTACATATTATGAAGTTTTTGTCGAACTCAAAAAAGATCGCTTATGACTTCCCATATCGAGCGGAACAGTAGTCGAAACCAACCTGCCTTTTCCAACTCTTCGGCTGCTACCACGTTAACCGTTTTCTCTTGGATCATGTCCATTCCTTCTATTTTGTACGTGTAAGTACTGGTCCCCGCCTTTGTTCCGGCAGGAAAAGGTGCAGTGACTTCTACTGGCACGAAATTCGTCTGATAGGAAAGCTGAGAAGCATCAGTGCCTTTTGGGACAAGAAAAGAAACGGCTTGCTCAGTCAACACTGGAATCTCTGTTTTAGTACCCATTTTGACTGGAACGCTCTCCGTGCCTTTTGGCGTACTCTTTGCAGCTACCACTTGTTTGAGCTCAAAGTAAGCAAAGCCATAGTCCAACACTTTTTTCGTCTCCGTGAATCGTTTAGACATCGATTTTGTTCCCATCACAACACTGATCAACCGCATTCCATCACGCTCTGCGGTACCCGCAAAGCAATAACCAGCGCTGTCAGTGAAGCCCGTTTTCAATCCGTCTAGGCCATCATAAGCGTATTGCTTATTTTTTGTATCCTTATTGGATTCCAACATCCAATTCGTGTTGACGAGAGGCTCTCTGTCTGACGCTCGGAACTGATAGGATGGCATGGTTGTAACCTCTAACATCTCTGGGTGATCCTGAATAATCGATTTCACCATTGTCGCGACGTCCATTGCAGACATCACGTTTTCCCCCTGTTTCTGGGGTCGGAATGGGATTGGCATATCTGTACGGTCAAGTCCAGATACATTGATGAAATTAGATTGTTTCATTTCCAGTCGCTTGGCTTCCTCGTTCATCAATGTTACGAATTGCTGCTCGGATCCCGATGCATACTCCGCTAGTGCAACGGCAGCGTCATTCGCAGAATGGACGAGCATTGCCGTAAATAGCTCTTTTACCGTATGCCTCTCCCCATTCGCAAGGTAAACGCGAGAACCAATCGTTTTAGAAGCATTTTCCCTGACAGTTACAACATCGCTCCAAGAAATTTCTTCTTTTTTGACTTTATCCGCGATGATGTATCCAGTCATCATTTTTGTCATACTTGCTGGAGCATACGCTTGGTCTGCGTTTATAGACAATAAGACCTGACCGGTTACTGGTTCTACAAGAACTGCTGATCTGAGTTCTAGATTAAGTGATTGAATAGATGGTATTTTCGCAGCTTCAGCAAAAGTAGAAACAGGAACTACCAAAAGACAAAGCAAAATCATGAAGCTAATGAAATAGTTTCTACCTTTTGCGTGTTTTTTTTTGATCGTATTGCTTCCTTCTTTATTTTTTCTCAAAATAATCTCACCTCTACCCTTCGGAATGCCTTTGTAGTCTGTGTTATCTAACAGTCCGGCAACTTGGTTACCCGAATTATTAATAATACCCCTTTTCTTTCCTTACTGGAAAGTCAAAGGGGTAATTTCACGTCAAATTCAAATTTTTCACGTATACATGCTTTGATCCTTTACCAGACTATGCTCCTGTGTACCCGTCGACTGGATTTGGAGAGAAACAGGCTAAACAAACAGCTCTTCCGACAAGTCCATGTTGACTGTTACCGCCGTTTTGTAACCATCGGACGCGGCATAAATCAGTTGGGAAGGCCACACATGAGCCGCATCTCCGGCAGCGTACAACCCGGCAATTGCGCTTCTGCCCATTGCATCGGTCGCAATCCCGCCAAAATCTGTCACGGCATAACCGATCTGTTTTGAGAAATCGGCCCTAGGTTGCCATTTTGGAATGACGAACCCCGCGTTTCGCTTAATCCGGTGGCCATCCGCCAGAACAATTTGTTCCAGCAGGCCATTTTGCCCTTCAAATGCGACAACAGGGGTTTCGATGACCTGAATATTTTTGGATTCCAGCATCTTGCGTTCTTCCGTCGTTAACAGCGGCTTGCCATTCGTGCATACAATCAAATCTTGGCTCCAGTTGTAGAGCAGCTTGGCCATATGGAGAATAACCGGCTCTTCCGTAAGCAGAAAAATCGGTCGGTCCCTCCATTCCCAGCCGTCGCAATAAGGGCAGTTGAACAAGCTTTTCCCATAATAATCGTACAAGCCGTCGATCTCGGGAAACACTTCCTTCAGACCTGTTGCCATAATCAGTTTCTTCGTCCGCACCCGCTCGCCCGTCTTCATGACGATTTCGAACCCATTAGCCTGTCTGCATATATCTACGACCTCTGCTTGTCGATGCTCAACCGACGGATATGCCAATACCTCTTCATAAGCTATTCGCCTGAACTCTGCCGGCTCGATGCCGTCGCGGGTCAAAAATCCGTGAGAGGCGTGAGTGACGGCATTGCGAGGACGGTTGTCGTCAATTACCATCACACTTCTTCTGGCTCTTCCGAGAACTAGTGCAGCGCTTAACCCTCCCGGCCCTCCGCCAACAATTACGCAATCTTTCATCGGGTCCCTCCATTTACAGACTTTAGAACTTTATAATATCCCTTATTTACTTAAAAAATTTATCTTTTTACCGCTAATTGGTCCGCAAGATCAACAATTTTTTGCATCTTCAATTTTTCTTCCATCGCTTGTTCGGCAGAAACCATCACCTTTTGAATCAGGCATTCCGTTTTATCGTCCAAGCAGCAATTGAACAAAGAGGCTGTCCCTTCAATCGCATGAATCACATCCAAAAATGATAGATCTTTTTTCTGTGCTCCAAGCATATACCCTCCGTGTGCCCCGGATACCGAATCAATCAATCCTGCTTTCACCAACTTCGACAATATTTTTGATAAATAGGCAGGAGACACTCCTTGTCTCTCCGCTAAATATTGTACACCTACGGGTTTATTCGGTGCTTCAGCAAGCATAAAGAGCATCGTATGGAGAGCGTAGTTCGTGGCCTTAGAGAATTTCATACTTTAACCTCCATCATAGATTCCATATATCCATGATATAGAGATGAACGCATCCTAGTCAAGTTAACCGCCTCAACGGTCAGACAAGCTTATCTTCTCGTAGACCTTCTACGAAGCAACATACTCTCATACGATGCGGGTTATTTATTTACAGAGACCCACCCTTCCAAAACTTCTTTGGTCATATAGCCAATTTTTTTGTCGAGGGGCTTCCCGTTCTTAAACAAAATCGTCGTCGGAAGGGACATCACGCCGAAGATCGACGAGGTCTCCTCGTTCTCATCTACGTTTATTTTAATTATCCTCACGTCGTCCTGCCGAGTCGCATCATACTCTTCGAGCACGGGACCGAACATGCGGCAAGGCGGGCACCAGGTTGCCCAGAAGTTGACCAGCGTAAGCCCTTCGCTACGCAAATCTTGTTTGAAAGTGTTATCTGTGGAATGACAAATCATGGGTTTCATCTTCCTTTCTAGTATCTAAAATATAAAATTAATCAATACTTCGTAGATATATTATGTCTATAATAGGCAACAAGAAAAGTGCTTATTTCATCCCCCCTCACACTCGTATCAATACTACAAAAAGAGAGTTAAAAGATATTTATTGTCTTTAATTACCCAGAAATTATCAATCAAAGACTTTATATGTCCATAATAGCGATTTAATCTCCGTTCGTCAAGTCGAACGACTTCGATTCTTTAATGGCTGAGAAGGGATTTTCCAACCACCGATACAGAATTATTCGCTCTGGGATGGGGTAAACGGGGAAGCCAACTTTTTAACTTATTCTCTTCCCAAAATTAATTAATGTTCCATAGTGCCCGAGTTTGTTACGTTTACGTATTTTTCGCTACCCTCAATTAAATCGTAAATGCTGTATATCCTTATTTCTGCATTAGGGGCATTTTTATTAAAATAAGCGATTCAAGATATAAGACAAGCAAAAACTCCCGCTGCGCGCAAGGCTTAGCGGGAGTTTCTTTTTTTACAGACAGCTTCCTTGATTCCTTCTCTTACCGTCCCATCCAGCCGCCATCGACCGTCAGCACATGTCCGTTTACGTAGTCAGACGCACAGGAGGCGAGGAAAAGTGTCGCTCCCACCAGATCGGACGGCTCTCCCCAGCGTCCCGCTGGAATACGGGCTAGGATCCCGCTGTTTCGTTCCGGATTTTTTCGTAGCGCTTCTGTGTTGTTCGTTTCGATATAGCCGGGGGCGATCGCGTTTACCTGGAAGTTGCTAGCCGCCCACTCATTGGCAAACGCCTTCGTCAAACCCGCCACTGCGTGTTTGCTCGCTGCGTACGCCGGAACAAAAACGCCGCCTTGAAACGACAGCAGCGACGCTATGGTAATGATTTTTCCTTGCTTGCGTGCCAGCATCGGCCGGGCGACTAGCTGGCTGAGAAAAAACACCGAGTTGAGATTGGTGTTGATCACCGTATCCCAACTCTCTCGCGAGTATTCGCTGGCTGGTTCCCGCTTGATCGTGCCAGCGTTGTTTACGAGAATATCCACCTGTACCTGCTCCAAAACAGGCTGCACAGCCGCCTCGATCCGCTCGGGATGGGATAGGTCGACTAGGACAGTCCGATACGAACGGCCTGTTTTTTCTATGAGGGCTTCCGTCTCCTGCATATTGTCGCGATGTCCAAGCAGGATCAAATCAGCGCCTGCCGCCGCAAGCCCGCAAGCAATCGCCTGGCCGATCCCGGTTCTCGCTCCGGTCACGAGTGCCGTCTTTCCTTCCAGCGAGAAAAGCTCTTGAATGAAATTCAAAGATAACCCTCCCTCATTCATACGACAAAACTGCACCGGAACCCCTTGTCTCACTTGTCAAAAAGGGCGGGGTTCAGCAAATTCCCCGGTTTTTCCCCTGCCAGTCCAGTAATCATGTTGTGCGCTGCCTTCAACGCCATTTTCTCGCGCGTTTCGCGTGTGGCACTGCCAATGTGCGGCAGGGTGACCACGTTCCTCATGGAGAGAAGCGGATTGTTTGGCTCTACAGGCTCAATGGTAAATACGTCTAAACCGGCCCCCGCAATTTTTTGTTCTGCGAGAGCGCGGATCAACGCCTGCTCATCGACGACCTTTCCGCGTGACGTATTGATCAGGATCGCATCTCGCTTCATCAAGCCAAGCTCCCGCTCCCCGATGAATCCGGCCGTCTCCGGGCTGAGCGGGGTCATCACAACGACGTAGTCGCTTTCGCGCAGCAGCTCATCCAGTGAGACGTACGCAGCACCCAAAGACTGCTCCACTTCCGGCTTCGGCCTTCGGTTGTGATAGAGGATTCGCATGCCGAAGCCTTTTGCCCTGCGTGCGACAGCCTCACCGATCCGCCCCATCCCGACGATTCCGATGACGGCGCCGTGGACATCCTTGCCGAGCATCAGGCTGGGCAGCCATTCCTGCCATTCTCCCGCTTTCACGAAATGGTCCGCCTCAGCAATCCGCCTCGCTGTAGCCATGAGCAGAGCAAATGTCAAATCCGCCGTCGTTTCCGTCAGGACATCGGGTGTATTTGTGGCCATGATGCGGCGTGCAGTCAGTTCGTTCACGTCCAGATTGTCATACCCCACGGCAATATTGCTGACGACCCGCAGCCGGGGAGCTTTGTCCAACACGTCCGGCGTGATCTTGTGACGGGAGTAGACCAACAGGCCGTCCGCATGCTGTAAGCCTTCCAGAAACTCTTCCTCATCCAGCTTTTCTTCCACATCGCGATAGTCCAGCACGCAATGCTGCCCTAGTAGCTCAAGCGCCTTTTCCGCTATGCGGTGGGGAATGAACACACGAGGTTTCTCCATTGCCTGCTACCCTCTCGCCTGCCGGACGGCTTCACTGAATTTGTGCGCCGTCTCGGTCAGTTGGGCCAAATAGGCATCGTCTACCGTTCCCTTGAAGCTGACGAGTGAACTGCCTACGCCGACCGCCACCGCACCGGCCTTGATGTACGCGCCAGCATTCGACAGGTCGATCCCGCCTGTGGGCATGAGCGGAATTTGCGGCAGCGGACCATGCACGTCTTTCAAATATCCAGGGCCGAATACATTTGCCGGAAATACTTTCACCACATCAGCCCCATGCTGATATGCGTTCAAAATCTCCGTAGGAGTCAATGCCCCAGGAATGCTGATGATTCCGTACCGTTTGGTCATCCGGATCGTGTCCGGATCCACTGTTGGCGAAAAGATGAATTTCGCTCCGGCCATAATCGCCGCGCGGGCCGTTTCCGGATCAAGGACAGTACCGGCCCCGACGACCACTTGATCTCCAAATTCTGTGGACACCTGCTCAATGAGCGACAGCACTCTTGGTGTTTCCACCGTGATTTCCAGAGTGGTGACGCCGCCCTCATGCAACGCTTTGGCGACGTCGAGAATTTTGTCTGGCGATGCTCCGCGAATGACGGCAACGATGCCACTGTCGATGATTTTTTGCAAAATAGTCATGGTTTTTTCCTCCCTCACGCACCTGTGCTAACGAATTACCTCTTCATCCGGCATTTCAATGAACCGTTTCAGGTCTTCTCTTTCCGGCAGTCCTTCCACGTCGCCGTTGACCATCGTCACGATCGCGCCGACTGCATTGGCCCGTTTGACGGCTTTCTCCAGTGAAAGGCCGTCCAGCAGACCGGAGACAAACCCCGCGGCAAACCCGTCGCCGGCGCCAACCGGATCGACCACGCGTTCTACATGGAAGCCAGGAACATGAGCGTTCCCTTCTTTTGTAAAGTAATGAGCCCCCCGCTCTCCCAGCTTGAGGACGACGGTCTTGGCACCAAGCTCCAGAAAACGCTGACCCAACAGAGCCGGGTCTCGCTCCCCAAACAGAAATTCACCTTCCGAAATACCTGGCAGCACGATATCGGCCTGTGCTGCGATGGCCAGCATCGTTTCCCGCGCCTGTTCCTCTGACCACAGCTTTTTACGTAAATTCGGGTCAAATACGATGGTCAGCCCATGCTTTTTCGCCAGTCGGATCCCTTCCCAGACCATCTCTTTGCAAGTGTCGCTAAGCGCCGGGGTAATTCCCGAGACAAACAAGTATTTGGCCTGCGACAAATAGGCTTCATCCAGATCTTCCTTGGTCATGAGGCTCGCAGCGGACCCTTTGCGGTAATAGTACACGTTCACATCGCTCGCGTTTCGAATCTCTTTGAAGTAAATACCGGTAGGGGCCTGCCCGTCCAACCGGACACGGCTTACGTCCACGCCCTCGCCACGGATGAATGCCAGCATGGCTTTGCCGAGCTCATCGTCCCCCAGTCTGCTGATCCACCCAACGGAATGTCCCAGACGGGCCAGGCCGATCGAAAAATTAGTTTCCGATCCCCCGAATTTGCGGGTGTATGTGTGCGCATAGCGCATAAAGCCGGTCACTTCCGGCGTGAACAGTACCATTGTTTCTCCAAATGTTACAACATCCATCTTGTTCTCCTCCAAGCTGCTTTATCGATGTCCGTTTTTCCGCTGCTGCCATATGGCTTTCACGATCGGAGTGAGGATGGTTAAGACCGAAAGCAGCAGGAGAGCCAACGGGATTGGGCGCGTATAAAAGATGTCGTAGCTGCCGCTCGAGAGCGCCAGTGCGCGGCGGAATTGGCTCTCTGCCATCGGTCCGAGAATCAGAGCCAGCACGATCGGCGAAGCCGGAAAATCATATTTTTGCATGAAATAGCCGACCACGCCCGCTGCCGCCATGATGACGACATCGAAAAAGCTGTTGTTGATCGCGTAGGAGCCGACGACGCAAAGCACCAAAATGACCGGTGTCAAAATTTCTTTCGGAATCTCTACTACCTTGACGAAAAAACGGGAAGCTAAAAGCCCCATCAGTAACATGAAGACATAGCAGATGATCATCCCGATGAACAACGTGTACACGAGGTCACCGTTGTTTTTAAAGAGCATCGGCCCCGGCTGCAGTCCCTGGACCATCAAAGCCCCGAGCATGACCGCAGTAACCGCGTCTCCGGGGATTCCCAATGTCAGCAGCGGAACCAACGCGCCGCCTGTGCAGGAATTGGCCCCGGCCTCGGCTGCCGCGACGCCTTTGATTTCTCCGTTTCCAAATTTGCTCTTGTCCCGGCTGAACCGCTTCGCTTCGTTGTAGGAGACAAAGGCAGCGATGTCCGCACCGGCGCCAGGAATGATCCCGATGAACGTCCCCATGCCGGTCGAGCGAAAAATGGTCGGGAGAATGTTGCGGAATTCCGGCCAACTCGGCAGGATCTTCCCAATTTTCACTTTCACTTTTTCTTTCACGTTTACGTCCGACATTGTCTTGAATGCTTCCGATGCGGCAAAAAGGCCGATCATGATCGGAATGAAAGGAACACCGTTCATGATTTGCTCATTTCCGCCGGTAAATCGAGGGAAGCCCAATATCGGATCCAGACCGACTGTTGCCAACAGCAAACCGACCATCCCGGCAATTAAGCCTTTCACCAGCGATTTTCCGGAAATACTGGCGATGATGCTAAGGCCGAATACAGCTAGGGCAAACGTCTCCGGCGCGCTGAACTCAAGCGCGATATTGGCGAGCACTGGAGACAGAAACATCAGGATCACAATACTGATCGTCCCGCCTACAAATGAGGATAGCGTGGCTGTTCCGAGAGCTTTGCCCGCCATTCCTTTTTGCGCCAAAACATATCCGTCAAGCGCGGTTGCCGCGGCTGCGGGAGTCCCGGGCGTTTTCAACAGAATCGCCGTAATGGAACCGCCGTACACGCCGCCAAAGTAAACGCCGGAGAGGAGCAGAAGGCCTGCGACCGGTTCCATCCCGAAAGTCATGGGCAGGATCAGCGCCACCCCCATCGTTGCCGTCAAACCCGGCAGCGCCCCTACGATAATACCTACCGCCACGCCGATGAGCGACATGAGAATGGCGAAAGGGTCCGTCAATATGTTAGTCAGTCCACCTAAAAACAGGTCCATGCGGGTCCCTCCTACCTTTTATCATTCGAAGAATATGCCTGCAGGAAGAGGAACCCGCAGCACCATTTCAAAGACGAGATAAATGAAAAGCGTCACAATAACGGCTACGACGACGACAGAAATCGGTTTGCGGTAGCCGAACAGCCACATGAAAACAAACAGGAAGATCGGCGCGGATATGTAGAATCCGGTGAAAAAAATGAGTGCAAGAAAGGCAAAAGTGAGAACAAAGCCGAGAATGATCTTACTCCATGATGTGGAGACTTCTTCAGCTCCATCCTGCGTCTGCCGTCTGAAGGATAATGCCATCATCACAACCGACAGCAAAATCAGGACAACAGCAATCAATTTCGGAAAGAAGCCGGCTCCCACATCTGTATCGCCGACAGTCGGAAACTGACCGGCTGTGACCCATGTGGCAGCAGACAAGAGTATGAGTGCCAGACCGACGAAGAAATCAACCTTTTTCACTTGCGGCCCTCCCTTAAGAAATTTCAATCCGGAAAAGGGAGAACACGGGTAGTCGAATCACCCGTGTCCTACCTGCATTACTTCTTCAGACCGAGGTCTGTAACGAGTTTGGTGAACAACTCACTGTCTCTTTGAATCACTTCTTTAAATGTGGCGTCGTCCGCATAGGATACGCCGAGGTTCATTTTTTCCAGCACGTCGGTGAACGCTTTGTCTTCCGTCACTTTTTTTGCGGCGTCTTTCAGCACGGCTACCACGTCGTCCGTAGTTTCTTTCGGAACTGCCAGTCCGCGCCAGGTTCCGATGGAGAGGTCAATTTCCTTTTCTTTCAATGTCGGTACATCTTTGAATTTTTCTATACGATCGTCAGCCATGACTGCCAGCATTTTCAGCTTGCCGGCATCGATTTGGGCCGCGACCTCTGCCGGGCTGACGGAAACGGCTTCGATGTGTCCGCCGAGCAGAGCAGTTACAGCAGGGTTTGCGCCATCAAACGGGATGTGGTTGAATTTGGTTCCCACTTTTTGCTCCAAAGCAGTGGCGGCCAGATGCCAGATCGCTCCTGTGCCGGAATTGCCGATCCGTACTTTCCCCGGATTTTGTTTGGCATAATCCAAAAATTCTTCGATCGTGTTCCACGGTGCGTCTGCCTTTATGGTGATGGCAGCAGGGTCGGCATTCAGGCGGGCTACGGGTTTGAAATCATCCGACTTAAAGGTAGCCAGTCCCAGCGGTGGAAGTGTTGTCATTTCCACTGTAACCAAGGTCACTTTGTAACCGTCAGGCTTTGCCTTCGAGCCTTCGGACATGCCCACGGCACCTCCACCGCCCGTTTTGTTCACGACACCGATCGGTTGAGGAAGGACTTTGTTTGCCGAGTCCGCGAATGCGCGGGCTACAGAGTCTGTTCCGCCGCCTGCTGCGAAGGGAACGATCAATTCGATTTGTTTTTGCGGGTAGGCTTCCTGGCTTCCCCCGGTCTTTTCGCCAGACGACGCCGATGAATTGCTAGAACCGCAACCGACCAGAGAAGAAACCAAGGCAACAGCAGCCAAACCTGTAAAGAAGCGTTTCAATTTCATTTTGTACTCCTCCTGAATATTGGGGTTTCGCTTATAGGTGTCCTCCGTATACCAGTGACATGCTCACTGGAAGGAAGAGAAGGATTTGTATGTTCCGCAATAAGGAACAACGTTCCTGGTAATTCGCAAAAATTTTTTACCCTCGGAATCCAAGGTGTTTAGAAATCTCCCGAGCGTAAAAAACAACGTGATCGACGCAAAGTTTCACTTTTTCTTCATCCATCCTCATCAGCGGACCGGATACGCTGACGCCAGCGATTGCTTGTCCATTGTGGTCAAAAATCGGAGCAGCAACACAATGAATGCCAGCTTCATGCTCTTCCATGTCCAGAGAATATCCTCTCTCTCGTACCTCTCGAATGTGTACAAGCAGATCATCCAGAGACGTGATCGTATTCTCTGTGAATTTTTTTAGCCCGCGCTGCTCGACTATTTTCCGCACCTGCTCTTCCGGAAGGTGGGCAATGATCGCTTTTCCCACACCTGTACAGTGGACGGGAGCGCGTTTTCCGATCGTCGAATACATCCGGATAGTGTAAGGGCTTTCAATCTTTTCAATATAGGCGACTTCTCCATCTTCCAATATGACCAGGTGTGATGTTTCCCCCGTTTCTTGCACCAGGCTGTTCATAAACGGATTGGCAATTTTACGGATTTCCAGCGATTGAGAAACAACAGAGCCCAGCTCGATCAGCTTCAATCCCAGCAAATAACGCTCACTGACGGAATCCTGCCTCACATATCCGCGGTTCTTCAAGGATGTCAGTAGCCGGTGAACGGTACTTTTCGCCAAATCCATCCGGTTGGACAATTCGGTGATGCCCAGTCCATCCACGTGCACTTTCAACAGCTCCAAAAGAACGAGAGCCCTATCCACTGATTGGACGGAAGATGCGTCGCGTGAAGTCTTCCCCATACTTCCCCTCCTCGCACCGTTCCTTATTGCGGAACATTATTCCTATTTTGCATGTTCTGAAATTGATTATACGCCCTCTTAACACATTGTCAATAAGGGATTTCTGATTTTTCCCTTTTTAATCTCGGTCCGCAACGTATGCTTAATTGACTTTGGTTCGTGTTGTGGCTGAAACGAGATGTGCATACATATAGACCTCCTGTGTCTTCTTAATAGTCAGGTGATTTTTAAGCCTTGTTTACCAATGTACTGCTTGGTGTACCTATCATTACCTTTCGTTTTAGGGAAAATATGATAATTGCTTCTTTAGTAGCTTGATTTAGCATAGGGGTACTACTTTTACTTGTATCTTTGATAGTTCCAGCATTAAAAAAAAATCCTATTATGACAAGCATTTGTCATAACAGGATTTCAAAATCAAATAGCACTTTTGTTATAATTCAATGTCAAAGTTAAGTATAAACAGTTGTTCAGTGATAATAAAGTTTTAGACCGGAACCCCTTATGGTACAAGGAGTCCCAGTCTACTTAGTCACCAGGTATTTGAAAATTAGTTTTAGACTATACGTCAGAATGAAGCTATCTATGGATCTAAACAGAATAATAAAGTTTTAGACTGCCTCATTGAACTATCGAACCTGTTAGCGGATAATGTGGCTTAGAATAATCGGTACAGATTATCCTCATCCTTTTTTACCCATGTTTTGCCCGGAGCTATAAGTCTTCAGACTCTAGATTATTGCGGCCACCCCTCCTTGAATACGCCTCGATAGAGGTTTTCTTATGGAGTGGCTTTGGCGCGAAGAAGATTGAGTCCCATCCCTATGAAAATGATCCCGGTCAGTTTATTCAACAGGATAGAAACTCTCGGGTTTTTACGGAGCTTGTCTGTTGCCAATGACGAACAGATAGCCAAAAGCATACACCAGACCCCACCAGTTAGCGTAAAGGTCAGGCCCAAAATAACAAAAGGCAAAGGTCCACTGTGAGTGGTACTTACAAACTGTGGCAGGAAGGCAATGAAGAATAAAGCGACTTTGGGATTGGTCAGGCTGGTCAAGATTCCTTGCACATAGATTTTTCCGTATTTTCGTTCCGAGGATGCGCTAGCAAGCTGGCCGAACGCTTCAGTTTTTGCCATGATCATCTTGATACCTAAATAGACCAAGTAAATGATCCCAACTATCTTGACTAACTGAAAAAGCAACACAGATTTCGTCAAGATGACGGATAAGCCAAATGCTGCCAGCAACGTGTGAATGACCGAACCCGTGAGAATGCCGCAGACCGACAGGATTCCCGAGCGTTTGCCCTGAGAGATGCTTCTGGAAAGAATGTACATCGTGTCTGTCCCCGGAATGAGATTTAAAAGGATACCAGTGAGCAAAAACACTTCAAAATTGACGATCCCATACATGACTTCACCCTCTTTAGGTCGTGTTTAACAAAGAATTTAGTATAGCTATTTATTTGAGCAAGTTCAATACAAATCAAATAAAAAACTTCCGTCAGTCTTTGCAAGCCAACGGAAGTTTTTTTGCTTTTATAGAGTTTTCTAGGAATCCTCGATCCAGCCTTCTTTTCCATCAAATTGGATTTGACACCAGCCGTTCAGATCCGTGATTACCTGGATGACTGGTTGTACTGAATGAACAGATGGCGATGATCCCGTCAGTGGAAAGGTAACGTTCTTGTTTATACGCCCCTGTCTTATTACACTATCCTGCCCGTTAGCTTAACTCATCTGCTATTCTAAAACTTTATTATTCAGTCTCATACTATATTATTTAGTCTAAAACTTTATTATCTATGGACTGTTCAATGACATTAGAGTTACTAAATGAGAAATGTCATAACATCAAGGATTTCCTAAGTTTGTTGGTTAATAATGATTACATTAGAGTTGTTAAATAAATTTCATTCAAAAGTCCAACTTTTTTACGATTACATTAGAGTTGTTAAAAAATCTATTTTTCCGCAAACAGTAATGGAAAAACCAAACATAAGGAAAGAAACCAAAGAAGACTTCTCCGTTCCTGATTATCGAGCTTCTAGTTTATGGGGCAGGAGATTTGAAGTACAAGATAATTGCTATTTACACGAAAAAGCCGCCTTTGATAAAAGGAGGCCTGACAATCATGTTATGTAGTAGGTAATTCACTTTCTGTATCATCTTCCACGGGTTGTAACAAATACGTGTCAGCACCAAGGTCAAGTGCCAAGTCGGTATCGCTCGCATTTCCTTTTTCAGAAGACGCAATAATCACTTGAAACTTCCCTTGATATTTCTTCTCTAACTCTTTAAAAAGATCAATAAAACAATTAAACGCTTTGATGTCCAAATTTTGTTGTCTTGGTTCGTCCATGAGAAGGAGGAAAGGATGTTGAACTGAATCCTCATAATTCAAAGCGGTTTCAAGCAAAGCAACATAATAAGATAAGATAATCCTAATCAATCCGCTGCTTGAAGTAAGATAATAAAGATTCCTCCCCTCCAATTTTGGCAAGTAATCAAACCTGTCAATCGTTATCTGCCCATATATCGTCTCAAGGTCATCATCTATGGAAACGTCATCTCTCTTTTGCTCGTCTTTAATTTTCTTTTCATCGAGACCGAGTTTTAGAAAGCTTAGGTTCTTTAGATTTGATTTAAACATTCTCTCAAAGAACTGGATTTTCTCCTCGTCCTTCTCTTTTTGCTTCTCAATGCCTTTAATGTAAGCCCTTTTGTCTTTAATATCTTTTTCTAGACCTTCTTTTTCTTTCAGTAGTTTCTCAAAGCGCTCAATAATTTCTTTGTCTTTGTTAAGATGCGTAATCGAATTTTGAAGCTTTCCTATTTCACGAGATTGGTGTTGACAATTTTGCTTTGAACCAGGTATTTTTTCAACATGATCCATTGTTTGTATTACATCTGTTCAATGGGACCGGTGGCGCTTCAGAAAAAATAGGCGACCGTTCCCCGATTGAGTATCGGGAATCGATCGCCGCGAAACTGTGGGTTTTTAAACAGTCTACTTGACAGGGTTATGACCAGTAGTTGGTTACTCGTTTGGGGTTAAAATTTACTTCGAATAGTTAGATGTTATAAAAGGCTTTTCTTTCTTTTTCTAGATACTGATCTAGAAAGCCAATCATTCTACTATAGTTTTCTTTTTTGGTATGAACTGAAGGATCGTAACCATCACGAGGAGGCATATAATATATAAAACTGACCATTTCCTCAGGATAGCCCATTAGAGAATACAATTCAGCAACCTTTTCCAGTAATTCTTCATCACTTTTAATACTTTCTTTAAAAGAACTTAGAATGCAGAATATCCACCTCCTTCTTTCTGTTGAATAATCAAATGCCTCTCCGCTATCAATTACGATCCTTTCAAGTATCTGATCAATTTGATCTTCATTATTAGCCCATAACAATTCAATTACGTTCAAATCGTTTAGTTCAGGATTTTTATTTACCAACTCTTCCGCAAAAATAATAACTGAGTTGTAATGTACTAATCCTAATTTTCTACCCACTAATAATGTAATCCAAGAGTATTTTACTTTAAATTGTTTAAACAACTCTAAAGTAAACTTCATTTATCCACCTCATTTGGGTACTACCTGATTTGGAAATCCTGTAATTTGTCCACCTTCTATAAATCTTCGATGTGTAGTAAGTCCTTTATTTGGATCAACCATCCACTCGAAAACCCCTTCTACATCTTTTCTAACGGTTGTCATGATGTAATTTCTAGTGTTCTTATCAAATACATACTTGGTATCGAACTTAACTAATGAACCCTTTATTTGATACAATTTGTAATTAACTCCATCCCCTCCTGTTACTCTATATTCCGCAGCATATCTCGCAAAGTTATCGATAATATTATTAAATGCATGATATGGATCACTTTTCAACGCAGAACCTACTCTAGTGAAATCTAAAACGGGATGTGTAGTTCCTAAAGTTTCGGCCTTTATAAGCGTAGATACAGGCTTTGCGTACTTACTAGCATTTATAGCAACAGCAACTCCGCCACCCTTATCTGCAGAAAAGACCCTGGTAAACATTAATACCGATACCCTTGCCTTATCGATCAAAGAATATCTTGAATCTTCGAGAATTTGCATCTGCTCTTCATAATTTAGATCTCTTAAGTCTTTATAGTATTTATTTCCTGAGCTTTCTTTATTACATCCGCCAATCGCACCCTCACATTGGATATGTCCGCTAGGGTCAATATATCTCAGTGGGTTATTACTTACATACGTGTACCTGTTAAGCGACAACGGATTATCCATTTGCCCCTTATACGCATCCTCCGAGATAAACCGCCCTATACTCGGATCATAATATCTTGCACGCAGATAATAGAATCCTGACGCTTCGTCATAAATCTCCCCGCTGTACCGAAACGGATTGGACATCCCCTCAGTCTTTGATACAATATTCCCCCACGTATCATAATCGTAGAGATTGACATCATTGCCTTCTTCATCCGAGATGGACACGACATCCCCATGACTATTGTAGCCATAATACCCATTTTGGTTTGTCACATAGTCCTTGCGGAACAACAGCTCATTTCCCCATACATTGCGGGCTTTGACGTTTCCAGACTCGTCCAGTTCCTCAATGACCTTTCCATTCAGATACACGTATTTGGTCTCCGTACCATTCGCTGCTTTGGTTGCCCGCAGCCCATCCCCAAAATACGTGTACGATTCTTCATTTCCTTTCCCTTCGTTTGCAATGCCTCTCAGCCGATTGCGTTCATCGAAGGTATAGCTGGTGATACCATTCGTTTTTGTCACCTTGCCATCCATCGCTGCTCGGTTTCCGCGCTGGTCATACGAATATCGTTTGGTGTGGTCAGGCGAGACCTCGTCCGTCAGACGATCCACCTTGTCGTAGTCGTAATGATAGGCGGTGCCATTGCGCAGGATCTGGACGACATTTCCGAAGGCATATTGGTTGGACTCTGTCCATACCGGCTTTTCATGATGGGACTGGGTCAGATTCGTTACCTGACCGAATGAGTCCATTTTCGTTTCCATGCTGCGACCATTCGGGTACTGAACGTTGTAACTCTCTCCGATGTTATCGATGTGATAGTCGTAGCGAATTGTGCCTGTCAGGTTGCTGCTTACTTCCCGCAACCGTTCTGCAAGGTCATAGTGATAGGAAATGACCGTTCCACCCGGATACGTCAATTGATCGATCTGATCATCCCGATCCTGGTACCCAATCCCATATTCTCTGCCGTATGTCTTCAAGCTGCTCAGTCGCTGGAAGGGATCGTAGGTGTATTGTACCTCTCTGTATGCTTTGCTGTTCGGCTCAACATTCGGACCGTTACTGTTCGTTTCCTTTTTCACTAAAGATGTGTTGGCGAAATACTCCGTAGTTTCTTTATTTCGGATAACACCCTTGGGATCTTTGGTCGTCAGGCTGGCCAAGTCATAAAAGGGCGTGTAGGCATATTCATGACGATTCCCTGCCTTATCGGTATAACTGGCGGGTTTCCCATTCGGGAAATAGCGATATGACTCAGTTGCTCCCGACGGCACATCTTGTTCACTGATTTTCCAAGACATAGCATTGTAGTGACTCTTGGTCGTCAATTTACTGTTTTCCGTCACAGTCGCGAGATTGCCGTAGGCATCGTACCCATACTGATAGGTGTTGTTCTCTGGATCGAGAAGGTAGACCAGATTTCCGCCGGTTGTGTAGCGGTATTTCCAGGCACGCTGTTCACCCGTATGGTCCATCACGGTCTTGAGATTGACCTGATCAAAAGCATTTCGCTCATAGGTGGTCGTGATGCTTTGGTCTTGATCTCCCGTTCGACTAATTTCTTTCTCTAGCTGCCCATAACGATCGAAGTATTGAGTGTTTTGCAGTCCGTTTGGATGAAGGGTAAGTCTGGTTTGCGACGGTACATACTGCTGGCCATCGCGTACACTGTTCGCTGACAGGTAAACCGTGGTGCCAATTGGATCGATTTTCTGCCAGACTGTCCCATCTTGATTATTCACATACGTGGTCGCACGTTCCTGCATGGCGTAGGGCGCACTCGATAGCAGATGCTTCCCTTCCAAGGAATAGGTATTGTACAGCAAGGGGCGAACCGTTCCATCTGTCCCTACTTGTCCCTTGTACTCCACATCACCAAAAGGCGTGAAGTTCGTAAAGGTTTTGGAGCCATCCGGGAGAGTCGTAGTCACTTGGCGTGTGGAATCATCGTATGCATAGGATACAGTCCTTGTCGTGTCCTGGTTCGTAAATTGTTCACTCGTAGGTCGTCCCAGCATGTCATATTGATAGGTAACAAAGCTTTCATCTGGATATACGCGTGCCGTAAGTCTACCCAAACCATCATATCCGTAGTAATGGAATAAAGTGGTTTGCACACCAGACCCTGTTTCAACCTTCATGCTGACAGCAGCTGGATATAATCCAAGGTCATCGTACCAGTCAATCTGTTGCGTGAGTGTCTTGGAATCTGTTCCCTTGCTTGTTTCAGTCAACGAGGATAGCATACGATCTTGATACGTATAGGTTCTATCGATCTGATCTACTTTGGTTGACGTTCCGTCAGGATACGAATCTACAATAGTCTCGGTTGCCGGCGAACAGCAGCACGAAAAGGTAAAAAACGAGCAGCAATTTCTGTAGCTCATGCCATGCTAAGAATCTCCTATTATCTACTTACCCGCAAAGAAATGTATGTCGATTTAGGAGAAGATTATTTTGAGAAGCAAAAACAGCAGTTCATAGTAAGGCATTCCGTACAAAGATTAGAAAAGCTAGGATATACCGTTACCATTACTGAAGCCTCCTAATCAAAGAAAAATCTACATAGCAGAAAACTCAGACGTTGCAATTTTAAAAAACTGAATGAGCTGCGTCTTTTTTAGTATTGCCATTTTTAATAATACACATAGAGGTTAATTTTCATGGGAGCTTAACATCAAAAAAGAACCTAATAAAACAGGCTATCATTCATATATTTTATTCATATACCATAACCCAATATTTTTCTTCTGGTTTACCTTCTTCAACAACTTTCTTCCAACCATTATTTTCATAGAACTTCATTGCCTTTTGATTTTCAGACACACACTTCAATCTTATTGGTTTATTCATTTTTTCTATGGAGGCATTAACCAACTGACCACCAACACCCTTACCTGAGAAATCAGGGTGAACAAATAAATTATGTATAAAATTATCTGGCAAGTACAAAGAAGCAAATCCAAGAATTTTAGCATCTTCTTCTGCTAAAATTATATACTCTCCTACAGTATGCTTATCAAAATCTTCTAAAGTCATTTCTTCTATATCCGCCCAATAAAAGCTTTTACGACGTGATTCTAAGTATATACGTCTTAAAGCAGGGTAGTCTAATTCACTCGCTACTCTAATATTCATATTTTCACTCTCACTTTCTTTTACAAAGATAAATAATTACGTATCATATAGAATTATTTCCATCTATATATTTTCGGGTTAAAATCTAGATTGTCCTTCTTCCACTAAACTGCCCGTTAGCCAACCATGCAGCAAAGCTGCACCACAGATTATGAAAATGGATCAGTTCGCCAACAATGATTGATAGGCTGGCGAAGAAGGTCGTTTCAACATGGTGCCTTGAGCCCAACCGTTAGTCT
>Ga0209147_100111_pt1 | contig 145185 bp, 135 predicted proteins | sample AraplaCol_mLB_r2_FD_184278 | JGI IMG/M metagenome (GOLD analysis project Ga0209147, IMG submission 184278) | Arabidopsis root microbial communities from North Carolina, USA - plate scrape CL_Col_mLB_r2 (SPAdes) (version 2) | ecosystem: Host-associated > Plants > Roots > Endosphere | place: USA...
CATCCGTTTTTACAATAACGAACGATTGCAGGCAAAATTAGACGGCCTTAGTCCCATGGAATTCAGGACCAAGGCCGCTTAACCGATTTTTATTTTTTGTACTGTCTACTTGACGGGGTGCAGTTCATCTTCCAAAGATTTGGGAACAGCCCTTTTTTTCAACCCTTCATCGCCTTTACAGCCAAGTAACCGGACGTCCCGCCAAGCCCTGCGCCTGGATGGGTAGACGCACCGATATGATAGAGATTTCGGATCGGCGTTTCATGACGTTTATAGCCTGTACCCGGTCTAAAAAACAGAAATTGATCCACGGAAGAAGAACCGGAGTACGGGTCTCCCCCCACGAGATTGGGATTGTAACGCTCCAGCTCGACAGGCGAGATCACGACACGCTTGAGGATCGATTCCTTGAACTGCGGGATATGCCGGCTGATCCGTTCCTCGATCCGGTCGGCATACGCCTGGACCACTTGATCGGTATAACCACCAGCCGTATCGATCTCTCCCAAAGCGTCCCCTGCCAGGTTGCGCGGCATCTCCTGCAATTGAATCCACAGTGTGTGCTTGCCCTGCGGCGCACGGCTGGGGTCGTACGCGGTATGCTGGCCCAGGACAATCGTTCCCTCTTTTGGCAGTAAACCATTGGCGGCTTCTGTGACGGATTGGCTCACTCCATTCAGGCTGCTTGTCAGATGGATGATGGCAGCGCGCTTCAACTCTTCGTCCTTCCAGTCGAGCGGTCGATCCAGGGCGTAATGGATCTGCATATCGGCCCGCCCGTACGAGTAATTTCGTGCATCCTTGCGCACCTGCAGGGGCACCAGCTCGGGTGTAAGCAGCTTTTCGTACAATTGCTGCGGCGTTACGTTTGCCAGCACATATTGGGCCAAGTATTCGTTCTTATCCTGTGTGCGTACGCCTTTTACCCGCCCATTTTCGACGAGAATTTGTTCGACATGTGCTTGCGTAATAAACTCCCCGCCATTGTCTGTCACCATTTTCATGATCGCTTTGACTAGCTCCGCTCCTCCTCCTTTGGGGATCGGCATGCTTGCTGCTTCTAGCGTAAATACGATAAGCTGTGCCATGACGCTGCCGGCCGCATCGTCCGGGCCGACGCCTGTATGCAAGATCCAGGGCGCGAACAATGCCTTGATCGCATCGCTTTGGAAATTTTGATCCAGCCATTTGCGAGTAGGCGCGATCATACTCCCGACATGCCTGGTAAATTCAGCGACACCCTTGCTTCTCAGGGATCGCAGTACGGATTGGATCGCAGCCCAGGACATCGGTTCATTGCCAAACATCGTGAAGATCATTTCCGAGTTGGCCTCAAAGTATTTCATCGCCTCCTGGTAGCGATCACCATCGCCCGGCATCAACCGATTGAAGGCTTCGATATTTTTCTGGCGGTTATGGTACAGCACCGCACTGCGCTGATCGGGTAAAATAACGCCGGTCGGCACGTCGGTGTTGACGTACTCTAGCCCATTTCGATGCAGGTCATCCTTCAGTTCCCCATAAGCGGGACCCGTCACAAATAACGGATGCCAGCCAGAGAACACATCGTGCCTGAATCCCGGCAGAGTAATCTCATCCGTCCGTATACAGCCCCCGATCCAGGAGCTTCTTTCCAGCACCAGCACCTTCTGCCCCTTTTTTGCCAATAATGCTGCTGCTGTTAACGAATTGATTCCGCTGCCAATGATCACACTGTCAAATTGTTGCATCGATGAACCCCCTCCCTTTATCGGACATGGTCCGTTTTTATAATTTTAGTAACTGCTTCGCCAGCAAATAACCGGAAGTGGCATTCAATCCGCCACCCGGCCAAGTCGAAGCGCCTGTCAGATACAGTCCGTCTACAGGCGTCTTGTATCGCGACCATCCCGGCACCGGACGGAAGAGAAAATGCTGGTCCAGATGATGACTGCCGGAAATGCTGTCGCCACCCACCAGATTGGGGTTGGCTATCTCCAGATCGCGCGGCGAAAAGACAGTCCGAGCGATCACGCGAGACGACAGGTTCGGAGCGTACTGCTCCAGCTTTTTCATCACCCGGTCCGCATAGGCTTCCTTCATCTGCTCCCAAGGACCGATCTCGATTTCCCCCAGCGAATCCTGCTTCGGACGCGCCGGCAATGCACGTACCTGAATCCACAAGGTATGCTTGCCAGCAGGTGCACGTGTCGGGTCAAATGCCGTCTGTTGCCCGACGACAAGCATCGGGCTGGCTGGCAAATCTCCATTCAGCGCATCGGCGTATGTACGGGCTACATCCTCAACGTAAGGCCCGATATGCACATAAGCAAACTTGTCGTAGTCCTCCCCTGCGTTCCACTCCAGCGGACCATCCAGGGCAAGGTGAATCATCATCGTTCCCGGACCATAACGAAATTTTTTGTAACTCCCCACATAGGTGTCAGGAAGCACTTCGCGATCCAGCAGCTTCGTGACGAGCTGCGTCGGAGTTACATTGCCGATGATTCCTTTTTTGGCGTGAATCGCTTTGCCGTTGGCCAGCAAAACGCCGACAGCGCGATTGTTTTGCACCAGAACCTTCTCCACTGGGTGCTGGGTCAGTACCTGTCCCCCACGCTTTTCCAAAGCCTTGATCATGCTCGTGATCAGGTTGCTGATCCCGCCTTTGGCAATTGCCATGCCGTTGCGATGATCCAGGGGCGGTTCCACGAAGGGAAATTGCGCGCCTCCGGATACATCCGGTCCGAAATCCAGATGGAAGGCCCACGGGATAAACAGGGCTTGTACCTTTTCATTCTCAAACCAATACTCTGCAAATTGACGCGGACTTTTCAGGATCATGCTGCCTAATTCCACGGTCTTCGCGTAGCCGAGCGCCCGCCACATCTGGTAAAGCTGGCGGGCTGCCGGCCAGGAAGGCAGCGGCAATTGTAGCAATGGCAAGAAATACGGCGCCGTCTGATCGAAGAATCTCAGCAGGGCTTGCCATGCCTCGGCATCTTGACTGGATTGCCGCCGAAACTGCTCCAACGTCTTTTCAGGATCTGTGTACACGCCGATGCCGTCACCATCTGGGAAAACACTGGCAAACGGTTGATCGCTTACGGCCAGATCAAATCCGTTCTGGTGAAATTCCGTTTTCATCTCCTGATAGATTTGCGAGCCGAGAAACAACCCGATATTGGTAGCAAACAGATCGTGTGTGAAGCCCGGCAATGTCGCTTCTGCGCTGCGGGAAGCCCCGCCTGGTTGAACCGCTTGTTCCAGAACCAGGACTCGCTGCCCTGCCTGGGCCAGCTTCAATGCGCAAACTAAACCGTTATGACCTGATCCAATGATGATATAATCCGCGTCTTGCATAGAATCGTTCACCTCTTCGCGAAATAACGAATGCACGATTATATAAATGGTACAAGTACCGAGAAATTCATGTCGTGGTATAGAAGATACAAAAATGATAGCTGGTAAAGAAAACGTCAATGAAAGATCCTACTGAGCTTTTCCTGCTCTTTGATTACAATCATGCGATTCTGGATATCGATTAGGTTGCTCTCTTTCCATTTTTTTAACACCTTGTAGACGGTGATTCGGGTCAACCCCGTACAGTTCGCGATGTCCTGCTGCGTCATGGAAATTCTGTCCGAACGGTAGGTCTTCCTGAACTTGGAGAGAGAATAGGCGATGTACTGCTCGGCTGTAAACGATTTCAGCAAAATATCTTCACTTAATATTCTCATTTTTTGCACAATTGAATCGACAAAGAAGGGAAGAAAATCCGGACAGGTTTGCACCATTTCCCGGAACGCCGCTTTCGAGAAGTAATAGAGGACAGTATTTTCCGCAGCGATAGCAGAAGAAAAGTACGCCAAATCGTCGATGACCTGCTCGCCAAACAACTTTCCTTCCCCGTGAATATCCAGGATCTTTTGACTGCCATCCGGCTTCACCGTTACGATCTTGATCAATCCCGAATGCAAATAATAAAAGCCTGTTCCTACCTCGCCCTGTGAATAAATGACCGCTTTTTGTTTCTTGAACTGTCTTTCGCCATATTTGAGGTAGGGCTGCCAGGACACATTTTGTTCTTGGTGCTTGTGGTTTAAAATCATCGACATACAATGCCCCCCTAATCGTGAAAGATACGTGTAACAAAAGCCACTAACTCAAGCGCGTGTTGGTGAATGCGTCCAGCTTTTCAATCAACCCCCCATGGCCGAATTTGTAACAGGATTTTTTGTTCAGCTTGACCGGTGTTTCCCCGATGAAATGAAGAAACGAGAGGATCAACTTCCGCCGCCGCACAATATCCCGATGTCCCCTTAGATAGAAGTATTCATCGATGGTGTTGTAGACACCCCGATTTATGCCATATGCGTTTTCACAGACCCGGCAAAACGAAATGTCTGGCAAATGGATTTCTTCCTCCACAGCACATCGCATTTCAATCACCTATCCCTTCCTTTCCAAAAGAAATTGGCTTTGGGTTCCTGCCAAGCTGTCAACCATATACAACTCTCCCAGAAAAGCATATCATGAATTCGCGATCGGGGATGTTAACCAGTTCACGAATTTGCAGAATTTTCATTGCAATTCCTCCAGAACTTTTGTGTGCTACTCCCTTCATGAGAAAAGAGGGTAATCCCTGTTTTTCAGAAATTACCCGCTTCGCTTCCTCTACATGTACAGATGCGACTATGAAAAGTTCGGAATAATATGCTTGCTGATCAGCTCTTGCTGCTTGATCACCTTCCAATGATCCATGCCGCCGTAATTCGTCAAAAAGTCAATTTCTGTAAGCCCTTCTACTTCACGCTTCACGCGTTCGATTTTTTCACAGATTTCTTCTGGTGTGCCAATCCAGACGACATCGCCCTCAGTAATTTGTTCGTACGTCATATCCGCCAGTTTTTCAAGAATGCCTTTGGCGTAGAAGTTGAATCCCGCGTTTACCATGCGGTCCTTATTTGGCAATTTCACAGTTGGCGCACTGTTGCCAGCCAGGAAGTTTTTGAAGTGTTTTTCCGACTCTTTACGAATCTGCGCTGCGTCGTCATCCATATAGACTGCGTGTAGCCAGACGACTTGGGGCTTGTTGCCGTGCTTATGGCAGGCATCACGGTAGATGTTGAGCTGTTCTTTCAGGCTTTCGAGCGGCAGCAATGGTGGGACGAAGATTCCCCAGCCCTTCGTGCCAGCCTGCTCGTACGTATGGTTGCTCGTTCCGCCAGTATAGTACGGGATTTTCTTTTGCAGCGGGCTTGGTACGATGTCCACATCCTTGGCCGTGTAGAACTTACCTTGGAAGTTGACACGACCTTGGCTCAATCCCTGCTCCAGGATGGCCAGCGCTTCTTCAAATCTCGGCTTGGCTTCCTCAATCGGCACGATGCCCTCATCTGGGAATACCCAAGCGTGTCCACGCCCGACGCCGACTTCGATCCGGCCGTCCGTGAGAATGTCCGCGACAGCAATCTCTCCCGCCATACGCAACGGATTTACCTGCGGCAAGATGTGCAGAGCGGTGCGGAATCGGATGTGCTGGGTTTGGTGGGCTACTGCCGCGTAGATCGCGAGTGGATTAGCTGAAATGGAGAACTTGGAAAAGTGATGGTGATCGATGAGTGAATAAACGTCGAAGCCCGCTTGATCCGCGTGTATGATCTGCTTGATCACTTCGTCGTACAATTGCTTTTCGGTCTTGCCGTTCGAGAGTTGCATTTCGGAATACAGTCCAAATTTCATCATTCGACGCCCCTTTACATGTCTACTGTGAATATTTTGTATTTTCTGTTTCCTTTTCTACTGTAATCGACAATGATCCGAAATGTATATGTGTAGTCCCGTAACTTCGGGATTCCGCAGACGCGAAAAAAGCTCGATCCTACCATGCAGGTAAACCGGGCTTTCAAGCGATGAATCGTCATATCCTCTTTTCTTGAACACTAGGAATCCATCGATGCCATGCCGATCTTCCCGAACTTCTCGATTGCCTCCGCCCTTGATTTCACATCCAGTTTTTGATAAATATTGGTTAAATAATATTCGATCGAACGGGTCGTCATGTACAGCTCCTTGGCGATCTGCTTGTTAGTAAAGCCTCGACCGACCATGCTCAAAATATAGCTTTCCTTTTCGCTGAGCGGCTGATCCCTGCTGCTTGTTTTGCTTTTCGTCTTCTGAAAATCGATCTGATGAAATAGACTCAGCGGAATGACGGTCTCTCCTACCTGGACAGCTTCCATCATACGAATGACCTGCTGAGGAGTGGCTTCTTTCGTCAGCACTCCACTAATGCCGATCGCGATCAGCTTTTGAAGGATCGGCAGATATTTCATGCCGGTAAAAATCACGATATGGGCCTCGGGTCTATACTCCTTGATCTGTCTGGCTACTTCTATGCCGTCCATATCTGGTAGCACAAGATCCAATAGGATGATGTCTGGCTGATATTGCTTGAACATTTCGACAGCTTCTTTTCCCCGATCCGCCACGCCGACTACCTCCATGTGCTCGACCGATTCGAGGATAAATCGCGTGCCGAAACTGACCGTAGGATGATCATCGACGATTAATACCTTTACACGCTTGGAAGCACTGCTCATTTCCTTCATCCTTTCTCTTTCGCAATCACAATTCAACAAGAAGGTGGTCGTGATGCTTGAAGAACAGATCCAATCTATCTGAAGCCCTGTCGGCACAAATCCAGGATAAAATGAGACAAACCTTGCAAAACCTTCTAAACGTGGTCTTTACCTATACCAAACGCGAGGACGGAACCCTCATCTACAATTTATATGAAGGCAAGATTGCGGAGGAGCTCGGTTTGACCACTGACAAGATTTACGGCAAGACGCTGCATGAAGTGTTCACAGCGGAAAAAGCGGACTATCTTACGCAATATTACAACGAGGCTTACAACGGTACGACTGTTACCTATGAATTCGAGTACGCCGGCAGAATTTTTCATAATGTCCTTTCCCCGATTCTGGTTGATGGGGAGGTCGTCGAAGTCGTCGGCTCTGCAATCGACATCTCTGACCGCAAAAAAATGGAGCTGCAATTGGCGACCGCACGGGACCAAGCCTTGCTGTCCTCTCGCCTGAAATCCGAATTCTTGTCCACGATGAGTCATGAAATCCGTACCCCGATGAATGGCATTATCGGGATGCTGGATCTGTTGTTGCAGTCTCCCCTCAATGAAGATCAGCAACGGTATGCCAACATCATCAAGACCTCGGCAAACTCTCTGCTGGCGATCATTAACGACATCCTGGACTTTTCCAAAATGGAAGCAGGCAAAACACAACTGGAAATCCTTGATTTTCAGATTCTGTCCCTGGTAGAAGACATTCTGGAGCTGATGGCCGCAAAAGCGATGGGCAAACAACTCTCCCTCTATGCATTCGTGGATCCATCGGTACCTTCTGTCTTGCGTGGCGACAGCGGCCGAATTCGTCAAATGCTGCTCAATCTAATGGGAAACGCGATCAAATTTACCAACCAAGGAGAAATCGCCATTCGTGTCACAGTCGACACACCGCATCCCAAAACGCCAATGATCCGATTTTCGGTGAGCGATACTGGGATCGGCATCCCCAAGGCAGCATATCCCCGACTATTCCAACCCTTCACCCAGATAGACGGCTCCACTTCCCGCCAATTCGGTGGAACAGGACTCGGGCTATCCATCTGCAAGCACATCGTGCAACTGATGGAGGGAACGATCAATTTTGAAAGCGAAGTAAACAAAGGCTCTACGTTTACCTTCTCACTCCCGCTCGAAGTCGTGACCGAGCATCGCGAGCCAGTCCCATCCCCTGCTTTGTCGAAGCGGATTTTGTGCATATTGCAGAGCCAGCGCGAGTTTGCACATATCCAGGAGGTCCTGTCGCATCTGGACGTATCATGCGTCTACGCGGCTACCGTAGAACTGGCCTGCCGCTTGTATGTAGAATCGAATGCAGAGGACCCTTTTCAGGCATTGATCGTGGACGTAGATGAGAATGAATTACTGCCATTATACCCCAATTGGAATGATTCCCTACTACCAAAAATACTAAAAATTCACTCATCCATTCCCTACATAAAAGAAACGATACAGACCCATAAGCATCCCTTTTCATTCGACAGCTACCTTTCCAGACCCATCAAGCAGTCCCAGCTGCTCTATTTGCTGGGGAATACACAAGAAAAAGAGGCGCATCATTCTCCCCCCAATTTGATAGAGCCAGCACTTCTAAGTAAACAACATACCTATCAAATCTTGCTGGTAGAAGATAATGAGGTGAATGCGGAGATCGTCATGCTTCAACTGCAGCAGCTCGGCCTGTATCCGCATCACGCCAAAAACGGCATCGAGGCACTCGCTTTTAGCGCCACTCACAACTACGACCTGATCCTGATGGATTGCCAGATGCCGGATATGAACGGCTTCGAGACGACTCGCCGAATCCGTCACAGCGAGTTGAACCATGGTCGCCATGTCCCTATCCTTGCACTTACGGCCAATGCGATGCGTGAAGATCGTGAGCGCTGTCTGGAAGCAGGGATGGATGATTATTTGAGCAAACCCTTTACATACGAGCAGCTTCAAGCGATCTTGGAAAAATGGCTTCCTGGCATCCTTCATACGAAAATTCCGTTCGACGACGAGAAAGTGACCCAACTCTTTCGCAGGGACGGTCTGGCAGGAAAACAGAAGTGGCTCGCTTTGATCCAAACCTTTGAAATGCAAAACAAGAAAGCGATGACCGAGTTGGAGTCAGCTTTTGCAAAGCAGGACCCGCAAGCTTTTTTCAGGATTATCCATTCAACTCGATCAGGCTGCTCGTTCATAGGTGCTAGTAGTCTGGTAGAGCTGCTGAATCAGCTGGAAGAATTCGATTGTACGTCCCAGCCCGAGGAAACATCAGCTTTGCTGTCAACGATTCAGGAGGAGTTTGACAGGGTGCATGCGTATTTACGGGGATTAAAGCTTTGACACCAAAGGGGAAAAGCCAGTATTCGACCGTTGCGAATGCTGGCTTTTTCCATTTCTATAGGACATTACTCAAACCAACTGGGAGGGATGCTGCCGACCTTGCGCCGAAAGTAGAGCAACGGATTTTTGTCCGTTCGCTCAATATGCATGACCTCACCGATAAAGATCGTGTGATCCCCTGCCTCCACTGTCTGGACTGTCTTGCATTCCATCAATCCCATCGCTTGCGGGAGGATGGGCAGCCTGCGGGGCGACCAGCTCCACTCTACATCATCGAACTTGTTGGGTTCTCGGCTCGAGAATCGCCAGCATACCTCATTCTGATCCTCGGCCAGGATGTGAACGGCAAATTTGCCTGCCTGTTTGAAGGCACTCAAAGATCCTGCCTTGGCATCTACGCAGAAGAGGACCAGAAGCGGCTCGATGGAAACGGAGACAAACGAATTGGCAGTCAACCCTGCCGGTTTCCCATCCGTACCCTCGGTCGTGATGATCGTCACTCCCGTCGGATAGCTCCCCATAATGGCTTTAAAAATGTCGGCGTTGCTGTTCACATCCGTTTGCACGCACGTTCCTCCCTTTCTCCTATCCTATTTGATTTCTTCTCTCTACCTATTTACGGCTTTCCATTCTGTTCCCGTCACCGTGTAGTTTGGTTTGAACACATACAGGCGCAGGAGCGGATAGACGACACCGGAAATCACGAGGGAAGTGAAGAATTCAATCGGAATCCATGTATTCAAAACATAGTGGGCAAGCACGACTCCGACCACAGTGGAAATCACCCCGGACCAGTTGACCACCTCCGCGCCATAACGGCTCGTATCCTGCTGACCCAATTTGGGACGTACGAGGAAGTAATCGGCAATCATAATTCCAGCAAAGCAGGTTGTGATTACACCCAAAATCGTAATCCAGGCATTCACCAGAGCGAGAATTTGACCATACAGCATGATCAAGCCAATGATGTTCCCCATCACGACGAAGACGAATCGTCCCGGCTTCCAATTGAGATTGTCAAAGAGGTTGGACAGTGCCAGCGAGCCGCTGTAGGTATTCAGCACCTGTGCTTTGAACTGGGCCAGGACCATCAGGATAAACCCGATGATTCCGCCAAAAATGATGAAGGCTGCTGCGATGCTGTCAGGACTTTGCAGGGCGGTCTGTGCAGCAGTTGCCGCATCCATGCCTTGCACTTTGATATAGTAGTCAGTGATCGTCGGCATTCCAGCGAACATCACCAGGCCCCCGATTGTCAGCATGCAGATATCCATCGCGATATTCCCGAGAAATGCAGCGATCCCGATATCTTTGGACCTGCGCGCATAGCGGCCAAAATCTGCGTCCACCAGCGCCAGTGCCCCAGCCGATCCGATCAGCACGTTGATGGCAAAAATCAGCTTGTCCGCGTCACTGTTCACTCCCATGCCTGCGAGAGCCTCCGGTGGAAACTGTGCCCCGAAAGACAGTACGGAGCTCCAGGACTGACCAGACACTGCAATGATGTCGAAAAGCATGTACAACAATACGGCGAAGAATGCCACCAGCGAGAAAGAAGATACCTTTGCCACCAGCTTGAAGCCAAAAGTCGTAATGACAATCCATAATATCGTTAAGATGCCGTAGATCACAATTTTGGCAGTCAGTGTATCTTCGATCTGGAAGAAGAACAAAAACCCTTTGTACAACAAGGCATTCTCAATCGCCAAAAAACCCAAGATCATGAAGCCGTAAATGGCAGAAGCGATGATCGAGCCCTTGTTGCCGAAGCCGTAGATACGCGACATGACTGTACTGGACAATCCCGATTTGAAAGCAATATGCCCCACTGCCCAGCCAAGTCCTCCCCCCACGACCGTCACGATCAGACCTGCGATAATGCCGATTTTAATTCCTGCGACAAAGGTGACTAACGCACCGAAAAACAACTGAATCAGCGTAGTGGCGATCCCCGCGGTGTTCCATGAAAGACTCAACCACCCTTGACGTTCGGACTCGGGTACACTCTCCAATGCGTGATCCTCAATGACAGATTGCATATTCTTTTCGCTCATAGACGAAACCACCCTCATTATTCAATTTTTCACGAGTTATAATAATAGAAAATTGCAAATATTCAGTATAAATAAGTAGTGGAGCAAAATGAACAGATCTATTCATTTTGCTCACCAAAAAAGAACATCATGATTTCTGTACTCTTATCTTGTCACCGGAACCAAAGCGATCGGACGAATCGGGCTTCCGCTTCCGTCTGTAATTTTTAGCGGTGTCGCGATGATAACCGCACCTCTCGGAGGCAGCTTGTCGATGTTCGCCAAGGAAGCCATGCCGTAACGGTTCGCCTCGTGCATGAAGTAATGGCTGGGGAAAGCAGGCTCCAACGTCGCCGCGATACCCGCATCGGTGCCTACCGTCTCCACCCCGACACCGAGAATGTTTCTTTCTTTGGCCAAAAATTCGGATGTTTCCGGCGCAAAACCCGGAGTATGGGGCATCCCATCGTCTCCTACATTGAAGAATTTCTCGTGATCATCATTGTATTTCGCCCAGCCGGTATGCAAAAGCAGATACGCATGCTCAGGAATTTTGCCGTATTCACGCTCAAATTCCAGGACATCGTCAATCGTCAAGAGATAGTCCGGGTTTTCCTGGCATTTTTGCGTCACGTCGATGACACAAGCCTCGCCAATCATGTTTTTGATCGGCATCGTATCGACGCCATCCTGCCCTCTTCCGCTGATCCAGTGGCGGGGAGCATCAAAGTGCGTCCCGACATGTTCGCCAGTCGTAAAATCGTTCCAATACCAGGCGGGTCCGTTATCATCGTAATTGGACAAGCGATTGTAGCGGAATGTTCCAGTGTTGACAAATGGTTCCGGCAATTGCATGACGGGCGTTTTTTCGTTCAATGGCTGCGCCAGGTCAACAACTTCAATCCCGCCATTGATAATGCCGGCAAGCAGATCACCCAATAGATCTTTTGTGGAAGTACTCATGTTATTTGCCTCCCTTTAACCATTTTTCAAAATCAGTCGCACTCATCTCTTTCATTCTTTGCTCGATTTCCAACTGCCGATACCATGCCGCTTTTCTGCCTTTTCCGTAATACTCTTGATGAATGACACTGCCCTTTTCGTCTTTGACATAGAGAGTGGTTTTGCCCAGACGCACCGCATCTCCTGCGCGAAACAGCTTTTCAAAGACCCAGACGACCGGCATCATCCATGCGTGAGCCGTCGCGTCGATCTCTACCCGATAAGGCATGGAAGCCTTTACGTGATTCTGCATAGATCTTTCAACCTCTTGTAGTTTTGGTCCACCGAGTTTTGGAGAAGCTTGATCTCTTCACTCGTCAAGTGAGCGTACTTTTGCATGGAGCGCGTATACTCCTCGATTGGAGTCCGCCTTTTCACTTCGTATGTCATCCTGAACTTGCCTTCCACACACTCCCACAGCGGGTACAGATTGGTTTCCACCGCCAGTTTTCCCACCTCGATGGTTTTCTCAGTCGGGAATTTCCAACCTGTCGGGCAGCCCGAGTAGAGATGGATGTAAGACATGCCGTTCTTCACCTGCATCGCTTTTTTCAGCTTATCGATGTAGTCCGGCAAGAACGAAGGGTTGGCTGTCGCTACATACGGGATGTTGTGTGCCGCCATGATCATCGGCATGTCTTTTCCCTTCTGCGACTTCCCTTGGCTGCGCTCCCCTACTGGTGTGGTCTGGGTCCAGGACCATTTGGGGGTCGTTCCGCTTCGCTGCACCCCGGTGTTCATGTAGGCTTCGTTGTCATAGCAGATGTAGATGATGTTCTCGCCGCGCTCTGCCGCACCCGAGAGCGACTGGAAGCCTGCGTCAGCGGTGCCACCATCACCGGCAAACGCGACTACATTCACTTCGCGTCCCTCACGCTGGTACTGCCGCTTGATGCCTGCGAGCATCGCCGCTGTGTTGTCCAGGAGCGGGAAGAATACCGGGATCTTGGTTCCGGAGCCGCCCTGGAAGCCGACGACGCCGATCCCGCCCATGCAGCCAGGAGGAATCGCCAGGATCGTGTTGGGTCCCAAAATGCGCAAGGTCGTGCGCAACGCCAGCTCGGCGTGGCAACCGAGACACGCGGAGTTTCCCGGAGAGAGCAAATCTTCATGTTTGGTGACTTCGTGGTACGCTTCCTTGATCTTTTTCTCTTCGCGGAAGATAAAACCAAACCGCTTCTTGGTAAAGAAAGAATCATCCTTTACCAGTGTCGCTTTGGCGCCCTTCGGACGAGTGGAGTAATTGTTGCTCTCCATTACACGATTCCCTCCTTCGCCTCTTGTTCGGAATCCTCGAACAAAGACTCGATGTCCACTTCATCCAGCCCGAACCAGGTGACGTCGCGGTATTCGCCGCCATTGGCCACATACTGCGTAATCACGATGGCTTGCTTAATGTGCTGCAACGTGACGTCAGAACCGCCCAAACCTCCGATAAAGTCGATCATCGGCGGCATAGGCTTGCCGCCAAACGCCGTGAGCAGCTCCAGGTAGCTGGTACCATACCCCGCTGCGAAGGAGACGTTGCGGTCGATGGTGCCGATCGCCTTGACGCCAGAAAGAAGCGTCTTCATCTCATCCACAGGGAACGGCCGCAGGACGCGAATCCTGACCATCCCTACCTTGATCCCGTGCTCCCGCATCTCATCGATCGCCACGCGCGCCGTCCCCGCCGGGCTGCCCATGCAGACGATGGCGATCTCTGCATCCTCCATGCGATAGACGTCCACCATGCCGCCGTGGTCTCGGCCGAACAGCTGGAACCATTCCTGCCGCACCTCTTCGATCACTTTTTTGGCATAGTTCATCGCCGTTACCTGCTTGTGCCGATATTCGGTCAACATCGGTCCAGCCGTCAGTGGATCGACGGACATGGGGTTGGCTGGATCAAGCTTCACGTGGGTGATATCCGGCTTCGGCAGGAAGCCATCCACCTTTTCCTGCTCGGGAATCTCTACGCGCTCTGCCATATGGGAGAGAGAGAAGCCATCGTAGCAGACGTTTACCGGAAGCAGGACGCCTTTGTTCTCGGCGATTTTATACGCTTGCACGACAGTGTCCAGAACCTCCTGGTTGCTCTCGCACCAGATCTGAATCCAGCCCGCTTCCCGTACTGTAACGGCATCCTGCTGACCGCCCCAAACCGTTTGCGGCGAGATCACCTCGCGCGTCACCAAGGCCATCACGATTGGCAGACGCATGGTGCTGGTGCGGATGTACGGCTCATACATCAGGGCGAGACCCTGCGAGCTTGTTCCGGTAAACGTGCGAGCGCCTGCGAACACACCGCCCTGCAAAACACTCAACGCCGTATGCTCGCTCTCCACTTCGACGAGGTCCGCATCGATTTCCCCTTCTGCGACAAAGGTCGCCAGATACTCAACGAGCGGCGTCTGCGGCGTGATCGGATACGCGGCAAGCAGTGAGACTCGTGCTAGCTTTGCTCCCCAGGCAGCCGCCTTGTTTCCATTTAAGACGTCGATTTTACCCATTAATCCTCACCTACCTCTTCAAACATCGTGATCGCGTTGGCAGGGCATACCTCGGCGCAAATGCCGCAGCCCTTGCACCAATCCAGATTCGTATCGTAATGCGTATTCAACTCGACCTTGCATCCGACGGGACAGTACATATAACAAGCGGAACAACGCTTGCAAAGGTCCGGGTCTGTAACCGGCCGCTGATATCGCCAAAGACCTGTGTTGACGACATACAAGCCTTTCCCGACGGAAGCCACGTTGTCACCGGTGAGTTGATACAACTTGTCAGGCACTTTTGTATCGCTCATCTCTTCTCACTCCGCCTTCCGTAAATGATCGCTCCGGGTAACGACCTGCACTTCGTTATATCCTCGAGCGACAGCTGTCAGATTTTTTTCTACGATCTTTTTTGGAAAAAAATTCTCTATACATTCGGATAAGGACTGCAAGGACACCAGCTTCGTCGCCTGTGAAAACGCTCCCAACAAAATCGTGTTGGTAATCGGGGCATTGAATACGTCCAATGCGATGCGGTTGGCATCCACAATCGCAAGTGTCTCCACCTGCTCGGGAATATCCTCCAAAGTGATCTTCTTGCGGGTGTTCAGAATCGCAAATCCATTCGCTTGTATGCCGTTAAAAACAGGAATCTGTGCGATCAGCGAGGAATCAAGCACGATGATCCCATCCGGCTCATATACCTGCGTCCTCTCCCTGATCGGCTTGCTGTCCAGTTTGACGAATGCTTCAAGCGGTGCGCCGCGTCGTTCAAAACCGTATGCCGGAATGGACTGCCCGAAATTGCCCTCATGGACAAGAGCATGGCATAACAACTCAGATGCCATGACAGCGCCTTGCCCGCCGCGACCGTGAAATCGAATTTGTTTCATCTTCTTCACCTCCTTCTCATGGTTGCTTTCCTTCTCTTATAATAGATTATTTCAAAAATTCAGTATGCTAAGCATTTTACACTTTGCCAATAAAGCTGAACATTCGACATCCCTGATCAAACGGACGAGAGCGGAACTCTTCTTTACAATAACGCCCGTTCCTTTTATGATTTGAGTACATATTCAAAACGGACGGATAATTCTGATAACAGTAAAGGAGGATCGCGATGTCTAAGCACAAATATGCCTGGAAGCCTTACCTGTCGAGGGGAATCAAAAAGACCTACCCGCCCAAAACCATCTTGTTTCATCAAGGAGAGATCGGGAACGGCTTTTACTACCTAGAAGATGGCGAGGTAAAGGTTCAATTGACCTCTTTCAAGGGAGATGAACGAATCATCGACATCGTTACGCCCGGTGAGCTTTTCGGGGAAGCAGGCATAAAAAAAGAACCGTATTTTTCCACGGCTCATGTGCTGAAGCCAGCGACCCTCTTTTACTTTTCTAATGATGTCTTTCAACAAATCTGCAAGGAGCATCCGGACGCGATCGATATTTTTCTGCAATCCCTAATCCGCAAAGAACGCCTGCTAGCAGAGATTGTAGCCCAGGAGAATCGCTCGTTCGAACAAAAGCTCGCCTTTTTCCTGCTCAAGCTCTACAACAAAAGCAAGGACACCAACATCGCCATTAACCAGATTTCATTGTCCAACTACATCGGCACATCGCGAATCACCGTATACAAGATTCTGCAGCAGTGGGAGAAAAAAGAGATCGTCACCGTATCCAACCGGGCTATTCAGATCAATGATCTGAACCGGCTGCGGGCGATTTTAAATGATGATATTGTGATTCCTTCGGTGGATTGAAATGGGGCTGTCCAGAAAGTCGGTCAAAAACCACTTTCCGGACAGCCCCGTTATACGTTCTTTTTATTCCACTTTTCCGATAAAGGACGTTCCTTCTTTTTCAAACTTATACATAAACACGTCGGCGTAAACATTATCCCCTTTGTCGTCAAAGGTAACTTTTACGAATTGGCCCTGGTATTCTTTTGTATTGTGAACTTGTTCCAAAATCTGCTCACGAGTCGGCTTTTTCCCGCCATTTGCCTGAGTGGCAGCCACGATTCCGTTGAGGATCACATTGGCGGATTCAAACGCATAGTCAGAATAGGTTCCTGGCTTTTTGCCCATCACCTTTTCGTACTCTTCTGCCCACTTGCGGCCTTCCTCTGTCTGTTTTGCGTCTCCTGCCAGGGAAGTGAGATAGACGCCTACTCCGGCATCACCAGCAATTTTCAGGAGGTCTGGAGAATCAATGCCATCCCCGCCCATGAATTTGCCTGCATAGCCTTTTTCCTTCGCCTGCTTGATGATAATACCCGCTTCCGGATAAATACCGCCGAAATAGATCATGTCCGGGTTGCTGGCTACAGCAGTATTGACGACGAAGTTATAATCCTTCTCGCCTTGGTTTACTCCTTCATAGCCAAGTACCTTGACGCCATCCTTCTCAAACTGCGCCTTTACCTGATCGACAAGCCCCTGACCGTATGCGGTCTTGTCGTGAATCAGGAAGACGGATGTCACACCGAGCGCTTCTTTCGCATATTTGGCCCCTTTTGGTCCTTGGGCATCATCCCGCGCACAGATCCGGTGAACCGTCTTTTTCCCTTCTTCTGTAAGCGTGACGCCGCTGTTCGCTGGAGAAACCATCACCAGGCTGCCAGATTCATACTTTACAGAGGACGGAATCGCGACACCTGTGTTAAAATGACCGACGACGCCCATCACTTCCGGATTGGCTACGAGCATTTCCGCGTTGGATACGCCCATTTTCGGGTCGGCCTGGTCATCCTGAGGGAATAACTGCAGGTCAAAGCCGAGCTTCTGGAACTCCTCTTTCCGCTGTTCAATCGCGAAGGCAGCTCCCGTCTTGATCGCATCACCGATTGCGGATTGAGAACCGGAGAGTGGACTTTGCGTAGCGATCAGAATCTTTTCTCCACCACCCGCAGATGCACCCCCGTTGCCTCCAGAAGTCTGGGTATTCGTACCTTGGGCTGGAGCTGATCCTTGCGAATTACAGCCAACTAAAGCCATGCTGGCCAACAAGACTGAAGCCAATACGAAACTCAACTTCTTTTGCCTCATAGTAATCCCCCCTGCGTCCCTCTATTTTTCTATCATATCTGTAAATATATGAAAAAATACAAGATTCTGAATCTTACATATCGTCAATAAAAACAGGGATTAAATCTTACATTCCATCTATTCTCAAGTTTATTTTTTCGTGCATCATCTTCTTATTTTTAATCAGCATGTTATTGTCATTATTCACATTCCGTTTTTTACATATAATTGTAAGCAACCACTCTAACTTGCACAAATAGTCCAAGTTAGCCATTATGAATATGGAAGCGAAGTGTTAAAATAAAACGTCAGCTCCTTTTCAATTTTGGGAGATGACAGTATGATGCTAGCCTTTTGAAAAGAAAGGCACGGCAAGAAAGGGCTGGATTTGGTAGCATGAAAAGAATCGCACTTTTTGTAGTATGCTTTGTATTACTACTAGTAGGGATATTTACGATCGAGGTGGAGACAGCTCCCCCGGCAAATACTCGAATGATTTTAGAAAATACGCACCAAACCTATATCTCGCCTCCTTGTTATGAACAGGCGCAAAAGACAAACAACCTGTCTGAAGCAGATCTCAAAAAAGCGAAAGACTTGAACTATCAGCCGGAATCAAGCTGTACAAAAGAATCGCTTACACCAATCAAGCAACCTATCGCCTATGCCCTAGCCGAGAAAATGGGTGTAAAGCAAAGCAAGTGGGATTGGTAACGCAAAAAAATCCCCCGAACAGTCCATCTTCGACAATTCGGGGGCTCTTGCAAAAATAACTCTCGCACCTCATGGCCGTTCGCGACCAGCTCGTCGCCGCGGTAGACCTCGTTATTCCTTTACCGTAATGAAAATCTCGACCTCTTTTCCCTCATATGTGGCTTTTATCGTTGTCGTGCCTGCTGAAATTCCCGTGATAACACCCTTCTTTACCTTTGCAATTTTCGGATCATCCGTACTCCACTCCACTTCCTCGATCACATCTTCCTTGTTATTCCCTTCATAGATAGCCGTAATGATCACAGAATCGGATTCCTCTGTGCTCAGAGTCAGACTATGGTAACTCGCCCGCAATTCTAGAAGTTTCTTTTCATCCACGACTTGGACACTGATATTTAGATCTCTACCACCGTACCTGGCTGTAAGGATTGTTTTTCCCTTTTTGAGTGGAATAATCGTGCCGTCTTCGGTCACCTCTACGATGCCAGGTTCAGTCGACGACCACGTGACGAGTTCCGTGACGTCTTCTTCCTGTTTATTGCTGAATGTAGCTTGAATGTTCAATGCCCCTTCCTCTTCCAACTCCAGCAATACCTTTCTCGGGGATGCTGTCAGGGATTTCACACTAATTTTCGAGATGACGACGGGGATGGTAAGCTCTTCACCCAGGTAGTGGATCGTGAGCTCAGTCTCTCCCTCTCGTTTTCCCGTTTTTATGCGTCCTGCCGTCACAGATGCCAGATCCTCGTTGATGCTGTACGAGGTGTCTTTGTCATAAGTAATATCTTTAAGCCAGTTATGTCCTTCAGCGTAAATCTTGAACCCTACTGTCAGATCGGGCTCGATCAACATCAGCGAATCGGAGGCTTTGAGAATGAAACGGTCTGCTTTTTCTTTCTCTACGGTTACCGCAATCGTTGTTTCTGCTCCCTGGTAACGGACGGTGATCTTGGCTTTCCCCGCTTTTTTCCCAGCCGTGATTCTGCCAGGTTTGACCGTGACCAGATCCGGGTCGACGTCGTAGTGTGTATCTTTATCTTTCGTGATCTCTGTACGTTCTTTTCCTTCCACGGCGTAGACCTTGAAGGACTTGGTGTCACCTGGTCTTAGTCGGATGGAAGCAGGAGATATTTCGAGCTGAAGCTTTCCTTCCCCTTCTTCCACGACAGTAATGTCACTGCTAGCCGTTTTGTTGCCATCTACAGTCGTTACCTTGATCGTGGCTTGACCTGCTCTTTTCGCGATGACGCTGCCGCTTGCATCCACCACTGCGACGCTCGGGTTGCTGCTGCTCCAGTTCACTGCTAGATTCGTAGCGTTGGATGGTGCAATCGTCGCGTGCAGAGTCACTGGCTCCTCACCAAGGGTTAGCGTCAAGGTTTCCGGTACGAGTGTGACTCCGGTGACGGGAATCTCGACAGGTATAGGTGGCGTTACAGGACGGTTGATGACACGTACCATGCGCGTCACCGGCGCAGCCTGGTTGCCGGCCCAATCCATCACGTCGTATTGGAGGGTGTACGTACCCAGTTTGGTCGTATCTACAGTCCCGGTGACAACAGGTTTCAAGCCAGTCGCGATATTGTCCGTGATCGTCACACCCGGATCCTGGAAGACGCTCCCTCGGTAAATGCTCATCGTTGCTGCTCCATTTAAGGTAATGACCGGAGCGGTTTTATCGATGTGAATATCAGCTTCTGCAACATCACTGACATGCTGCAAGGCATCTGTCTGCCTAGCGTACACTTTCGTCTGATTCTCATCTTGAATGTCGAACGGCCCCACATATGCCACCCATTGTTGGCCATCCAAGCTGTATTCCAGTAACGCGTCTGCTTCGCCGTTTATCGATACCTCTACATCTGCCGCAGTCCAACCTGATGGGTTGAGCGAAATCGTCGGCTCGAGGAGTGAATCTTCGCGAACGACCTTTACGGTTCGGATTCCAGGTACAGCTTGATTACCTGCATGATCCGTTGCCTGGTACGTAACGATGTAATCCCCCAGTTTGCTGGTATCAACCGTACCGGTTACAGAGATTTGCGGATTTGGATCGAGATTGTCTGTGACTTGTGCTCCAGGGTCGCTAAATGCACTTCCTCGATGTACACTCAGAACCGCGTTGCCATATAGCGTAATCACGGGAGCCGTTTTGTCGATACGCACCTGTGCTTCTGCTGCCTCGCTGATACTATGCACGGTATCCACCTGCTGCCTGATGTAAACGGGATAATCCCCCTCTGCCGTTATTACTATGGAATTTGGATTGACGACATCAGGATTAGGCAACCAATTCTGACCGTCAGTGCTATACTCCAGCTGCGCTCCCTCTTCTCGATTCGTTGCAGTTATCGTCACATCCTGATTGGTCCAGTCCGAGTGACTCACCGTGAGATCAGGTTTTGGAAGACTGTCGATCGTCACTGTGTAGATCTTTACGGTACCATCCTTTGCCGTCACCTGGATTTCAATCTCATTTTTATCATTACCCTGTTGCAGCTCCTGCTCAACTCCACTGACGATGGAAGTCCAGGTATCCCCGTTTATTCTCATTTTCCCACCTGACGACGGATCTTTCATCACTGGGGTAAGCTTTATTTGAGTCACGCCAAGGTCCACAAACGCTCGATAACTCTCCACCACACTGGAGAATTCAGGAGTTAACGCTAAAGCCTTATTGTCTCCCCTTACAAGCAGGCTGTTCAATCGAGCCTCGTTATCCTGGTATTCATAGGCCCCCATGTCGATACTGTCTCCAACAGAACGTGGATTGTCATCCATATCTGTGGTGATAGAAGACAGGTCGGGAGTCAGGCCAGCATCATAATAATGGTTGCTTCCCTGGTTTATGGCTGGCGAACCTGCGCTAAGGCGATAATTCCCTTGGGCAAAATCAATAAACTCAGGGTCAGTACCTACCAGCGAATGAGAGAATTGAATAGAACCGGAATAATAATAGATGTCGTCTCCAGCATTACCCCAGACGATGCTGTTTCGAATGGCAACAGAAGTGGAGGCCCGAGTGAAAATGCCACCACCAGAGACATTCGCCTCATTCCCACTAATCGTAACATTGGTCAGAGTAGGATCACTGCTAAAATTATAAATCCCGCCACCGGAAACAATCGTGCGATTCCCGCTAATCTCCGCATTCGTCAGCACATTCGTACCGCCGTTACTATAGATCCCGCCGCCGGAGTTACCCGCGCTATTTCCTTTTACTTCTGCACGAGAAATGACCGGACTTGCCCCATAATTCAGAATCCCCCCCCCATCGACTGTCGCCTGATTCTCATTAATCTTCACGTCAGTGTAAACATCATTACTATAGCTGTGATAGATCCCGCCTCCATTTTTCGCTTTATTCTTACTAATCTCAGCATGGGTGAGTGTCGATTGGCTAGAGCCGAAATACACCCCGCCGCCCTTCTCTATGGCTGTGTTTTCACTAATCGTCACGTTGGTAAATACCCCACCATTCGAGGAGTGATACAACCCACCCCCAGAATCTCCAGCATGATTCAGGTTAATCACTACATCGGTCAACGTAGGATCGCTGCTATTGTTCGCCATCCCACCACCAGAGCCAGAGATAGATTCATTCTCTATAATCTCGACATCTGAAAATACAGGATTTCCTCCTGATGAGTTGTGTACTCCGCCGCCAGAACGTGTAGCTTCGTTATTTTTTATCTCAACTCTAGTGAGTACGGGACTACTTTCGAAGTTATACAACCCGCCGCCAGAAGTGTCTGCTTTATTTCCGCTGATCTCCATATCGTTCAACGTAGGATTGCTTTTAAAATTATAGATCCCGCCGCCATTATACTCCGCTTTATTCTTGCTTATCTTCATTTTAGTCAACGTCGGATTGCTGTTATCACTATTAGACATTCCTCCGCCGGATTGGGCGTTATTACTTTCCATTTTTCCACCTATAAGCACGGGACTGCTACTGAAGGCGTTCGAGATACCACCGCCCTGCAATTTTGCTTCATTCCCGATGAAGGATACATCTTGTAGAGTTGGACTACTTTGATAGTTATACATTCCTCCACCTTCTTGATCATATCTCAGGGTGCCAAAAGCCTTCCCTCCAGTCACCGTTACCCCATCCAGCTTCGCGGTCTGGTCTACGTTCCGGTTATAGAAAACATGGTAGGCATTGTCGGAAGGATCGCCTACATCCCCAATATCACCGTTAAGAATTGTCTCATAATCGGTCAGATTCCGTACTGTTCCCGTTCCTGAATAACCACCATAGATCTCCACACCGTTTTTCATCTGAAACGTTTTCGTACGTGGATCACTAGAAAGGGATTCTTTGGTTGGATAATACGTCCCCTTTGCAATCCAGATCTGGTCTCCTGACTGTGCGGTTTCCAATGCTTTTTGCAAAGTGGCGAAAGCGTCATCCCAAGTGGTTCCACTGCTATCGTCGTTCCCCTGTACCTTCACATAGTAAATCGTTCCCTCGCCACCTGCGGCCATAGCTCCGGTAATCGGTAACACCTGGACTAGGCCAAGCAAAAGAGCGAGGGCCATCATCCATATCCGATTCGTTCTCTGCTTCATCCGACTATTCCCCCTCGTTTCTTTGCTACTTCTTTTTCATCGTCTCTCCCTTAATAGACCCGGTAAATCTCTCTACCAGGCTAAATCCCATAGTTTTGTAACGAGGATATCATGCACTTCTTGTCGGTAGTAAGTAGACAGTTTTTTGTCTACCATTGCCGCATAAAAGGAAAAACCGTCTAAACCCTCGCCAATCGCAAGAGAAAAAACGGTTTTTATCCTTTTTCGTTCCTATCAACTTCAAGAAGCCCCCATTTTTGGCATTTATCAGCCAATTCGCTGCTGGACTGCTCCCAATTGAATTTCTTCATGATTCTACCCACATGCTTTTTCACTGCGGCCAGACTTACATGAAGCTCCTTCGCTATTTGAGTCTGCGTCTTGCCGGCGTAGATCATGCTAAGCAGATGACGATCTCCTTCGCTTAACAGGCTTTTCTTTTTTTCCTGGACCAGCTTTCTCAACCGATCGCCGTATTTGGAATGCGGATTATGCATAGCGGCACAAATGACTTCGGGCAACCTCTCGAATTCGTTCTTATAGAGATAATCATAGGCTCCATTCATAAAGGCTTCATTAAAAATCTCATCGTTGTCGTCCAGCGAACTTAACATAATCACTTTTACTTGAGGATACTGAGTCGAAATATCAAGCGTAGCGTCAAGCCCAGAAGCTTTGTGATCACCAAGCATGATATCCATGACGACAATATCAACGGGATCATCACGAAGCATCGTAAAGCACTCTTCAATCGTGGATACACAAGCGTTAAGCGTTATTTTCTCGTCTCCGAGGAAAAAACTTTGAAGTCCTTCTCTCCAATCCGGATCGTCTTCCACATAAAGAACTTTTATTTTGCTCATCGTTTTTCTCAACCTTTTGATTGAAATGTAAGGACAATGACCGTTCCTTTGTTTGGTGTACTTCTTACCTCCACCTTGCCTTTATGGGCTTCGATCACCTTCTTCACCTGATACATGCCGAGGCCGAAATGTTTACCACTTCGATACTTCGCGGAATAGAAGGGTTCAAAAATGTTTTGCAATTGTATGCTGTTCATTCCGTGACCCGTGTCGCGTATGATAAGCAGTACCTTTTGGGCTCGCTTTTCGAGAGCAATGTGAAGAGATCCGTTTTCCCGCATCGCTTCCACAGCATTGTTGCAAATATTCTGAAGGCACTCAGATATGAGGACCCTATCGATAAACAAGAGTGTGGGGACATATTGCTTCTCGACTCGAATTTTGGGAAGGGCTTCTACAGATTCTAAGACTTCGTCTAAAATGATGGAGATATCCTGCAGCTCCTGCTTGGGAACCAGCTTGTCACTCGTAGCATATGAGACTTTAGCCATCATCGCCATCATCGATTCATGTGTATGCATTAAATTTTCAACATAAGTCTCTATTTTCTCGTACTGCCCCGCCTGTATATTTTTTCGAATATTCAATGCGTTCAATTTAATTTTCCCGATCGAATTTTTTAAGGAATGGTGGATTAATCCGGTTCCTACGTGCACTGTATGAATCGATTTCCTTCTTACTCCCAAAAAAGCATCTCGTAAATAAAAAATCGTGATGAGCAATAAACTCGTGATACAGATATACGGGATGATTGTCATCAGTTGATCGCTTACGGGGGACGAAGAGAAATGATAGATATTTAAAGTGATTAGCGGAATAAGAAATACAATTGCAATCGAAGCGTGGTTGACTCGCTCTTTGAAATCGTTCGCCTGTAGAATGGGGCGAACAGCCAGCGAAGCTGTAAAGCATACATAGCAGAGACCCCATGCAGCTACAAAGCCATTATCGACGCGGTTTGCCATCAAATCTGTCTGGAAGAACAAGGTCAATACCGGCGGGATGCCTACGAGGCTCGGGATCCATTTTTGATAGGTAAAAATGCCGTTATAGATCAGATAAAATAGCAGCATGCCGTAGTAAGGGAACGTATTAATGAACAAGTTTAATAGAGCCGTCACGATGATTGATACACGAATTACGGTTATATTCAGCGCCTGGTCGGTTGCATAAGGAACCCAGCTTTTTTCAAGAAAAATCTGCAATCCTCCCAAACCGGCACACAGGATCACTAATGACGCCCAAAAAATCAAGCGATTTCCTCGATGGTTCACCCACAAATAGATACTTAAAGATGTCAGACTGACAAACATGAGAAAAAACATGAAGAAGAACATGGATACCCGCCTCTGTTCATGGTCTTTATAGAAAGTATACATGTTCATTCACCTACTTGCATGTCTACCGTTAAAAGTCACCCCTACATACAATCATTATGGGATATAAAAGTAAAACTCCTGATCTATCTTTTTCCAACAGGATCAGGAGTTTTCGAAAGCAGCGTCTAACCCTTTATTTCTTTACCGCAATGAAATTGTCGACCTCTTTTCCCGCTCATGTGGATTTAATCGTTGTCTTGCCTGCTGAAATTCCCGTGATAACACCCTTCTTTACCTTTGCAATTTTCGGATCATCCGTACTCCACTCCACTTCCTTGATCACATCTTCCTTGGTATTTCCTTCATCCACGACTTGGACACTGATATTGAGATCTCTACCACCGTACCTGGCTGTAAGGATTGTTTTTCCCTTTTTGAGTGGAATAATCATGCCGTCTTCGGTCACCTCTACGATGCCAGGTTCAGTCGACGACCAGTGGACGAATTCCGTGACGTCTTTTTCCTGTTTATTGCTGAATGTAGCTTGAATGTTCAGTGTTCCTTCCTCTTCCACCCCCAGCAATACCTTTCTCGGGGATGCTGTCAGGGATTTCACACTAGTTTTCGAGATGACGACAGGGATGGTGAGTTCTTCTCCCAAGTAGTGGATCGTGAGCTCAGCTTCGCCCTCTTGTTTTCCCGTTTTTATGCGTCCTGGCGCCACAGTTGCCAGATCCTCGTTGATGCTGTACGAGGTGTCTTTGTCATAAGTAATATCTTTAAGCCAGTTATGTCCTTCAGCGTAAATCTTGAACCCTACTGTCAGATCGGGCTCGATCAGCATCAGCGAATCGGAGGCTTTGAGAGTCAGACGGTCCGCTTCGTCCTTGTCCACGGTGACAGCGATCGTGGCTACTGCTCCCGAGTAGCGGACGGTGATCTGGACTTTCCCCGCTTTTTTGCCAGCCGTGATTCTGCCTCGTTTGACTGTAATCAAATCATTGTCGATGTCGTAAATGGTGTCCTTGTCTTTTGTAATTTCTGTACGTTCTTCCCCTTCCACGGCGTACACCTTGAAGGACTTAGAGGCACCTGGTTTAAGATGAATGTCGGACACTGACACTTCGAGTTGTAGCATTTCATTCTGTTCTTCCACGACAGTGACTTCACTACTCGCCATTTTGTTGCCATCTGCGGCCTTCACGGTGATTGTAGCCTGTCCTGCCTGTTTCGCTGTTACTTTGCCGTTTTCATCCACCGTAGCCACGCTCGGATTGCTGCTACTCCAGCTCACGGCCTGATTAGTGGCGTTGGACGGTGTGATCGTCGCGTGCAGCATCACTGGCTCCTCGCCAAGGGTTAGCGTCAAAGTTTGGGGAGAGAGCGTGACTCCCGTGACCGGAACCTCGACGGGTGAAGGAGGTGTAACAGGGCGGTTGATGACACGTACCGTGCGCGTCACCGGGGCAGCCTGATTGCCTGCCCAGTCCTGTGCATCGTATTGGACGGTGTACGTACCCAGTCTAGTCGTATCGACGGTCCCGGTGACAACAGGTGTCAAGCCAGTCGCGATATTGTCCTTAATGGTCACCCCCGGATCGTGAAAGGCATCTCCTCGGTAGATGCTCATCGTACTTGCCCAATTCAAGGTGATGACCGGAGCAATCCTGTCGATTCGCACCTCGGCTACTGCAACATCGCTGACATTTTGCAAGGCATCTGTCTGTCTAGCATATAGTTTCGTTTGGTTCTCGTCTTGAATGTAGAATGGCCCCACATACTCCACCCATCGCTGGCCATCTAGACTGTATTCCAGCGTTGCGCCCGTTTCTCCGCTCAACGTTACCTCTACGTCTCCCTTTGTCCAGCCGGATGGGTTAAATGAAATCGTTGGTTGAATGAGTGTATCTTCACGAACGACCTTTACGGTTCGAATCAAAGATACTGCCTGATTACCCGCGTGGTCCACTGCTTGATAAGTGAGGATATATTCTACAAGCCTGCTGGTATCGACTGTGCCAATTTTAGAAATTTGCGGATTGGGGTCAAGGTTGTCTGTGACCTGTACTCCGGGGTCGTAAAATGTAGCTCCTCGATGAATACTCATGATCGCATCGCCGTTTAGCGTAATTACGGGAGCCGTTTTGTCAATACGCACTTCGGCTTCTGCAACATCACTGACATTTTGCAAGGCATCTGTCTGTCTGGCGTATACCTTCTTGATATCCTCGTTTTGTATCGTAATGGCTCCCGAGTATGGCTCCCATCCCTGACCATCCAGACTGTATTCCAGCACCATTCCACTATCACCACTCAATGTTACCGTCACATCTTGATTGGTCCAGTTCGTGTGGCTTAACGTGAAGTCCGGCTTCCGTATTCGTAAAAGCGTCACGGTATACGTCTTGCTTTCTCCGTTCTCGGCCTCAATTTGAATTTCAATCTTATTTTCACCACTGCTGATCTGTACCTCATGCTGAGAACCACTCACAATAGGAGACCACCCTCCCTCGTTGATTCTCCATTTGCCTGCCGATGTCGGATCTTTTAGTGTCGGGGTGAACATTAATTCGGTGATACCGCTAGAGAGGATGGTCCGATAATTCACTACGGAGTCGGAAAATGCAGGTTCTATTGCTAAGGCGGTCTGATTCCCCATTATCGCAAAACTCGTTAAACCTGCCTTGTCTTGGAATTCATAAGCCCCCAGATCCATCTCTTCTCCGATCAACCGTGGATTGCTATCCAGATCTGTAACGATGCCTGATAGATCAGGAGTTTGATTCCTCTCATAATACACACTGCTTCCTGCTCCTATGGCTGGTGAATCAGACTGAAGTCGATAGTTTCCTTGTTGGGCAAGTATAAATTTGGGGTCAGGTGAATTTACGAGGAAATGCCCAATTTCTAGATCTTTTATATTCGCATTCGTTTTGGAATTCCCCCAGACAATACTATTTCGAAGAGAGGTCGTAGAGGAATTTGAATGATCCAATCCTCCGTAGCCACTCGAAGAATTATTTCCGCTGATCGTCACATTCGTGAGGACTGGCCTACTCTCATTGCTGGAGTGAATTCCACCGCCACCGCTTTTGGCCTGATTGATTACGATTAATACGTTCGTTAGGACTGGGCTGCTTTTAAAGTTTTGGATTCCGCCTCCAGTTGTACCCGCTTTATTAGCTTGGACGATTACATGAGACAGGACCGGATGGCTGTTATTATTATCGATCCCGCCGCCGGTATATTTAGTAGCCTCATTTTCGCTTATCGTCACATGGTTCAAAACAGGTCTACTCAATTGCCAGTTGGTCATCCCACCGCCGCTTCTCGCCTTATTTCTACTAATAGTCACGTTGCTCAGGACTGGGTTGCTATTCCAGTTGTAGATCCCGCCTCCGTCAAAGTCGATAGCCTTATTTCCACTAATTTCGACGTTCGTTAACTTCGGTTCCCCTCCTGAGTTCTGGATACCACCTGCATATTCAGCGGCAGTATTGTCCAGAATCATCACATCCGTTAATATAGGGCTACTATAATTGTTATCGATGCCACCAGCACTGTCCGTACTCCTATTATTGCGAATCGTCACACTCTCCAGAACTGGATTGGCGTAATCGTTCACCATCCCGCCACCAGTAGTGGCGATATTATCGCTTATCGTCACGTTATGTAATTTCGGATGACTGACCCTGTTATACATCCCGCCACCAAATTGATGATTTCCGCTCCCGTTTGCATTCCCGCCGGTAATCGTCACACCGTCCAATAACGCGGTCTCGTCCAAATTTAGCTGATAATGGTAAAACACATGATAGGCGTTGTCTGATGTGTCTTGCTGCGTCCCTAAGTCGCCGCTCAGTATTGTTTCATTCTTTACCCAGTCCCGTTCTGTAAAGCCGTCTGCTGCATCTGCTGGAAACCCTCCGTAGATAGCCACTCCTTTTTTCATCTGGAATGTCTTCGTTCGTGAATCGGCTGGATCGATTTCTTTCGTCGGATAATACGTCCCTTTCGCGATCCAGATTTGATCTCCTGAGACCGCCGATTCTAGGGCTTTCTGCAAGGTAGCGAAGGCATCACTCCAGGAGAGGCCGCTTTTACCATCGTCGCCCCCATTCATCTTTACGTGGTAAATTTGCCCTCCCCCTCCTGCAGCCAAAGCCCCTGTAATGGGCAGCACTTGAGCACAACCTAGAAAGATCACCAGTGCCAGCAGCCAGAACTGCTTTCTTCCTTGATTCATCTGTACTACTCCTCCCTCTAATAAACCCGGTAAACATAAACGTATTGTTGCGAGGATACCATGCACATTCTGTCGACCGTAAGTGGACAGTTTTTTGTCTACCACAAAAAAATCCCCCCTGCAGCCTTTCTCACGACTGTTCGGGGAGACCTATTTGCTTGTACGCTTTTGGATTACGTAGACAATACCTTCTCTTGCAAAAACAACTCTCGCACCTCATCCGGGATCGGCACGGCCTGTAAGTTGCCTTTGTCATCGAATTGCACCCAACCGCGCACCTCGTGGCCGTTCGCGACCAACTCGTCGCCGCGGTAGACCTCGTGTTCGAGACGGAAGGTTTTGCTTTTGACTTCGGTGACTTGGGAGACGACGCGGACGTTATCGTTGTACAGAAGCGGCTTGCGGCAAGTGACTCCTGCATCCAGGAGCGGCAAGCCGATCTTTTCATTGTGAAACAAATCCAGTACCGAGACGCCCATTTCATTCACCAGCGTCAGCATTCCGATATCAAACCACTTCATGTATGTCGGATAGTAGATGATGCCGGCCATATCGGTATCGCCCCAATGGACTTTTAGATGAACCGTATTTTGGACCATGCGCTTCTCCTGCCTCCTCGTCTCTTCCTACTTGCCGGTGAAAGAGACGCTTCCCAATTCGGCAAATTGCACCTGGATGGTATCGCCGGCTTCGAATGCGATGGCTTCGGAGATCGCACCGCTCAGCACGACGTCGCCTTTTTTCAGCCCTTTGCCTTCTGCGCCCAGCTTGTTGACCGCCCATGCGATGGACGTCGCCGGATGTCCCAGGACCGCTGAACTGGAGCCTACCTGGCTGACCGAACCGTTCTTGTACATGGTCATTCCGAGGTTGCCGAGATCCAGGCCAGCCGGGGAAAGCCATTTATTGCCGATGACGAATTTGGACGATGAGCAGTTGTCTGCGACGACATCGACCAGCGTAAACTTAAAGTTCAGGTAGCGGCTGTCAATGATCTCGATGGCTGGTGCTACATATTGCGTCGCTTGCAGGACATCCAGCGCGGTCACGTTGGTCCCTTGCAGATCTTCGCCCATGAAAAAGGCGATTTCGGGCTCTGCTTTTGGGTGAATCAGCTTGGATACCTCGATTCCTTCCCACTCCAGCGCCAGCATATCATGCGTGAGGTAGCCGTAAATGGCTTCGTGCACACCCATCATCTGCTGCTTCGCTTTGCTCGTCAGACCAAGCTTGATACCGATCCTTCTGGCACCCTCTTGCTCTTTGCGGGCAATCAGCTGCTCCTGAATTGCATACGCTTGTTCAATCGTCAAATCAGGATATTCGTCCGTCACTTTGACGACTTCCCGACATTCTTTTTCAGCGGACAGCAAATACTCGACGATTTCCAAATCCTTTGCTTGCGTGTATGCCATCTCTCTTACACCCCTAACTTTTGTGCTTTGCTCATTTCAGCCGCTACGTCTAGAATCATATCTTCCTGTCCGCCGACGACTTTGCGCTTGCCCAGCTCTATCAAAATATCGCGCGGATCTACATTGTAGCGCTTGCCAGCACGCTCTGCGTGAAGCAGGAAGCTGGAATAGACGCCTGCATAGCCGAGAACCAGACTGCCACGATTAATATCTTGCGGACGCGGCAGCAAAGGTCCGACTACATTCTCTGCGGCATCCATCATTTTGTAGATGTCGATTCCCAGATTGACGCCCATGCGGTCGAGGACGGCCAGCAATACTTCTGTCTGGGTATTCCCTGCACCTGCACCCAAGCAGCGCACGCTTCCATCGATCCTTGTCGCACCTTCTTCGATCGCCACCAACGTGTTGGCAACCGCTACAGACAGGTTGTTATGGGCATGGAAGCCGATCTCGATATCCAGCGATTCACGCAGGGCGCTGATGCGCTCGCGAACCTCATGCGGCAGGAGTGCTCCAGCCGAATCTGTCACATATACCGCTTCTGCTCCATAGCTCTCCATCAGCTTGGCTTGCTCCACCAGCTTTTCCACGGGAGCCATATGCGCCATCATCAAAAAGCCCACTGTCTCCATGCCCAGCTCGCGCGCGATGTTGATGTGCTGTGCCGATACGTCTGCCTCGGTCACATGCGTCGCTACACGCACCAGACTCGCGCCCAAACCGCGTGCCTGCTTCAGTTCGGCAGCAGTTCCGATGCCCGGCAGAACCAGGACCGCCAGCTTGGAGCGTTTGCACTCTTGTGCCGCTGCCTCGATCAGCTTCATCTCATCCACGAGCGAGCGTCCGTATTGCAAGGTCGAACCGCCCAATCCATCCCCATGGCTCACTTCGATGTAATGCATCCCGGCATCATCGAGCGCGCGGGTTACATTGCGAACTTGTTCTTCTGTATATTGATGCGCAACCACGTGACTTCCGTCTCGCAGGCAAACTTCCGTGATTTTGATAGGTTTGTCGCTTTTGCGATTGATGCTCATGCGTGTCCCACTCTCCCTCTCTATGGATTACTTGCTGGGCTGGCTTAGCATGTGACGAGCGTAATCCTCTGCCACGCGCGTCGCTGCCGCCGTCATGATATCCAGATTCCCGGCATAATTGGGGAAGTAATCGCCCGCTCCCTCTACCTCCAGGAAGACGGTAACGCGATTTTCATCGAAAATCGGCTCCTGCTTCATCCGGTAGCCAGGCACGTATTGCTTCACAGTCTCGACCATGTCCGCAATCGATTGGCGAATCTTCTCTTCATCCATGTTCTTCACTTCGCAGTAGATCGTGTCACGCATCAGAATCGGGGGTTCTGCCGGATTCAGGATAATGATTGCCTTGCCCTGATCCGCTCCGCCTACCTCTTCAATGCCGCGTTTTGTCGTAATCGTAAATTCATCGATATTCGCCCGTGTTCCCGGACCCGCACTTTTGCTGGAGATCGTCGCGACGATCTCTGCATACGAGACATCTGCTACACGGTTTACAGCATAGACGATCGGAATCGTCGCCTGTCCACCACAAGTGATCATGTTGACATTTTGTTCGCTCAGATTGGAGCCCGGATTGATTGCAGGGCAGAAAAACGGCCCACGTGCGGCAGGCGTCAGGTCAATCGCCAACTTGCCCAATTCTCTCAATACTTTTGCATGACGCACATGCGCTTTGGCGGACGTAGCATCGAAGAAAATCTCAGCAATGTCTGGATTTTCCTCGATTGCTTGAATGCCGTTGGAAAAGACCTTGTATCCCCGCTCCTCCGCACGCTTCAAGCCATCCGATTCAGGATCAATCCCAATCATCGCGGTCAGCTCGATGACCTCGCTGCGCTCCAGTTTGTACATCAGGTCTGTCCCAATATTTCCCGAGCCGATGATGGCGGCTTTTACTTTACTCATTGTCCATCCTCCTTTATTTGAACTTGACGGAGACCGATCCGAGAGAGCCAAACTGCGCGACGATATGGTCGCCTGCCTCCACATTGACCGCTGCCGACAACGCTCCCGGCAGAATCAATTCTCCTGCTTTCAATTGAATGCCGAACTCATGCAGTTTATTCGCCAGCCAGGCTACCGCGTGTGCAGGATGTCCCAGCGCAGCTGATCCAGCACCTGTCGCAATCAGTTCGTCATTTTTAAAGAAGGACATGCCGACGCTACCGATGTCAAGGCCGTCGATCGCGCTGATCTTTTTGCCGACGACGACTTTGGCAGAAGAACCGTTGTCTGCGACGGTATCGATCAGTTTGATCTTCCAGTCGGCAATACGGCTGTCGATGATCTCGATCGTGGGCACGAGATACTTGGTCGCCATCAACACATCCAGATACGTGATATTGGGGCCGACCAGATCCTGGCTCAACACAAAGCCAATCTCCGCTTCCACACGCGGACGAAGCATATCACTGGTATCGACCGTATCGCCATCCTCGACTCGCATATCATCGAGCAGATGACCGTAATCCGGCTCATCGACGCCCAGCATTTTCTGCATCGCGACGCTGGTCAAGCCGACCTTTTTGCCGATGACCGTACGCCCTTCCGCCAGCTTTCTGCGTATGACCTCCAATTGGATCTCATAAGCGTCTGTAACGTCGATATCTTCATAACGTTCCGTAATGGGAGCGACCGGGAGCCGGCTGCGTTCTGCTTCCAGTAATTCTGTAGCAATCACATCAATGACTTGTTTCATTCCATTTGCTCCTCCTTCATGTAGATGCCATAAAGAGTGACTCATCAGCCACTCTTTACGCGTAAACTTACAACTTTAAAGTTATGGTTTTCGCTTCTGTATAAAACTCAAAGCTGTGTCGTCCGCCCTCGCGACCTACGCCGCTCGCCTTGGAACCGCCAAATGGAGTGCGCAAATCGCGGTAATACCAGCAATTGATCCACAGCAGACCGGAGTTGATCTTCGCGGCCACTCGGTGGGCACGCTGCAGGTTGTTGGTCCAAACCACTCCAGCCAAACCGTAAATCGAATCGTTGGCGATGCGAATCGCATCTTCCTCTGTTTTGAATGGAATCACGACCAGGACAGGTCCGAAGATCTCCTCTTGGGCAACTCGCATTTTATTGTCTACGTCGTACAATACTGTCGGTTCGTAGAAATTGCCCGCTCCGAGCTCCGGTATCCGCTTGCCGCCAATCGCCAGCTTCGCTCCCTCGGACAAGCCGATTTGCACGTAGTTATCGACGGTTTCCAGATGGCTCTTGGAGACCAGGGCCCCCATGTCGGTCTCTTCATCCAGCGGATTGCCTACTTTGATTTTCTTCACAGCTGCCGTGAACTTCTCCAGGAACAGATCATACACGCTCTCCTGTACAAGCAGACGAGATCCTGCCAGACAAATCTCTCCCTGATTGCGGAAAATCGCTTCGATCGAGCCTTTTACCGCTTCATCCAGGTCAGCATCCTCAAACACGATGTTGGCAGACTTGCCGCCCAGCTCCAACGATACTGGAATCAGGTTCTCCGACGCATTTTTCATGACAGTTTTGCCTGTCGTGGTCTCACCTACGAAGGAAACCCTGCGTACATACGGATGGGTGGTCATCGCTGTCCCCACGCTTCCGCCCGGTCCTGTAATAATATTCAAAACGCCCGGAGGAAGTCCTGCTTCGTTGGCAATTTCCCCCAACATCACCGCAGACAAGGGGGTGTAGGAAGCTGGCTTGACGATGACGGAGTTGCCTGCTGCCAAAGCCGCGGATGCTTTCCAAGTCATTTGCATGAAGGGAAGATTCCACGGAATGATCAAGCTGGTCACGCCAGCAGGAGCGTATTTGGTATAGGACATGTGCTTGGCTTGCTCGTAGTGCTCGTGATGTACGTACTTCGCCATCTCGGCAAAAAAGCGCAGATTGGATGCCGCACGGGGAATGTCGAAGCCCCGGCTTTCCTTGATCGGCTTGCCCACGTCCAGGGTTTCCACTACGGCCAGCTCTTCTACCCGCTCCATGACCAGGTCGGACATTTTGCATAAGATCTTGCAACGATCCTCTACGGACATTTCACTCCAGACACCGCTCTCGAAGGTGCGCTGGGCGACATTGACCGCCTTCTCGACATCTTCTGGAGCGGCGTTGGCTACGTTAGCCAGCTTTTGATTCGTAGCGGGATCGATCGTATCAAAGGTTTCCCCCGAGATGGCATCGATGTATTCTCCGTTTATGAACAGTTTTGCATCCTTGACTGATTTGGTGTAATCCTGTGCGACCTTATTCACGTGAATCCCCCTTTCGATTAGTCCTCGATCTCCACGATCATTTCCACTTCCACTGCATTGTTGAGCGGCAATTGCGCCATGCCGACAGCGGAGCGGCCGTGTCTGCCCTTTTCCCCGAAGACGGCTACCAGCAGATCGGAAGCACCGTTCATGACCTTGGGCTGATCGGTAAAGTCAGGCTCGCTGTTGACGAAGCCGAGCAGCTTGACGATGCGCTTTACCTTACTCAGCTCGCCTACCTCCTGCTTGACGACTGCCAGCAGATTGAGCATGCATTGGCGAGCCGCGTCATAACCGACTTCAATCGTGACATCCTTGCCCAGGCTGCCACGATATTCATCTGTACCTTGTCCCGCCGTAAACAAAAGGTTGCCTACGCGGACACAACCTACATAAGTACCTACTGCTTGGCGGGGCTGGGGCAGTGTATAGCCCAGCTCCGCCAGCTTTTCCTCTGGAGTCATTGCTTGATTAGCCATATGTCGATTCACCTTTATTTCATATTTAAAAAGCGAAGAGCGTTTTCTCCCATGATGGCTTTCTTCTGCTCATCCGTCAGCGAAACCGTATTCTCCACGTCATTGCCTGGAGGAATCTCGCGCAACAGGAACGGATAATCCGAGCCCATTAGTATCTTTTCATGGCCGAAGGAATCGACCAGAAATTGCACGATTTTCGGATCATTGACCAGGGAGTCGAAGTAAAAGCTCTTGGCGTAATGGCTCGGCGGCTTGTCGATCAGACGCAGATGCGGCCAAACCTTCCAGCCTTTATCGAGACGAGGCAAAATGTACGGGAACGATCCGCCGCCATGTGCGAAGCAGATTTTCAGATCCGGGAATTTCTCCATCACACCGCCCAGAATCAGGCTGGCCGCAGCCAATGCTGTCTCGCTAGGCATCCCGACGGTGTACATCAGGTTGTGACGGGTGATCCGGTCCTTGCCCAGAGTCTCCCAAGGATGAACGAAGAGCGGCACGTTCATTTTTTCCGCAGCGGCGAAAAAGTCGATCAGAGACGGGTCATCCAGGTTCTTGCCGTTTACGTTGGTGCCGATCTCAATCCCCTTCATGTCCAGCTCATTCATGCAGCGCTCCATCTCGCGGATGGCAAATTCCGTATCCTGCAGCGGCACAGTTCCGAGACCAATAAATCGTTTCGGATTTTCTCTGACCGTCTGTGCGATAAAATCGTTCTGGATTTGGGCCATTAATGCTGCTTGCTCAGGCGGCGCCCAATAGGAAAAGGTCACGGGGATCGGTGACAGTACCTGTACGTCTACATGTTCCTGCTCCATATCGGAGATGCGTCTGGCCGGGTCCCAACACTGGTCGGTGACTTCGCGAAATACCTTCCCGCCGACCATGATGTTGGCTCCACATGTGCATGTGCGCTGCATGACAGGCCAGCGTTCCCCCGAAAACTTTTCCACAAAGTTGGGGAAATCCTCCGGAATGATATGCGTATGGAAGTCTACTCGCATTTCCATTCACTCGCTTCTTCCGGCATTACATGTCCGCAATTTTTGCAAGTACGCAGGTCTTCACTTCCATTGAAACCACCGATCGCTTCTTTTACCTGTACCTCGATGTTCGTCAACTGCACGGTGACGCGGTGCATCTGATGATCGCACTTGTCGCAGAACCAGACGAAGTCCTCCAGCTCACCTTGCGCGCGGTTGCGCTCGATCACAAGGCCAATCGTGTCTGCCACGCGGTGCGGGGAGTGTGGTACATTGGCTGGCAAGAGGAACATTTCCCCTTCTTTTACGGTGACGACTTCCCGTTTACCTTCATCGTTGATCACCTCGACGTAGCAGTCCCCTTTCAACTGATAAAAGATCTCTTCAGACGGGTCTACGTGGAAGTCACGGCGCTTGTTCGGTCCGCCGAGCACCATCATCATCAGTTCGGCATCCTTCCAAATCACTTTGTTATTGACAGGCGGTTTGAGCTGATCCTTGTTTTCCTCGATAAATTTCCACAGGTTAACCGGCATGAATTTGGTTGCCATTCCCAATCACTCCTTATCGTTTTTCCTTGGTCTTGCCGCCTACAGCCCAATGCTTGTGCGGCAGTTCGTGAAGCAAGACGCGGATGCTTTCCAGCGGAGCGTTTAGCGATTGTTCGACCGCATGGGTCACGTTCTGGATGAGTCGCTCCTTGTCTTCATCTGATCTTCCTTCCAAAATGCGAATCTCAATGATCGGCATAAGAATCCCTCTTCCATGGAAAATGTTCATTGCCATCCCAGGAGCGAGATTGTTTTTTGCGTCTCACCCTGAGAGAGCAAATGACGGATGCGTGTAGATGAGATCGTCTTGCCATCCGGACAGTGGACCGGCCCTATGATCTGGACAGGAAAATGACGGGCTAGAAGCTCGACATTTCCCTCTCTGTTTTGACCGAATTGAAAGTCGTTACCGACGTGAATGCACAGGGGACGAAGCCGCTCCAGCTCTGCCACGAAGGAGGCCGCGCTGCGCTTGGTATAGCTCTCGTCAAAACGGGCGATGACGACATGATCGACGCCAAGTCTGGCGATGCGCGATACTTTCTCCTCGATGGTCGTCAGAAGCTGTGCACCCGAAAAGTAATGGCGCGGAGGGGGATCGAAGGTATAGACCAGACTGGGCACTCCCAGCATCCGACTTCGCTTGACGGTTTGGCGTATGACTTCCTGATGGCCTTTGTGTACACCATCAAACGCGCCAATCGCGATTGCCGAGCCGGATAAAGTCAGCGTTCCCTCTGTATGTGTCTCCATCGTGTCTCCCTCCAGCAATCATCTAGCCGAAAAAGGCGGCTGAACGCTGCCCTCCCGGCAGAAGCGGTCGCATCGCTTTGAAACCGCTTCCGCTTCTTCGTATTTATAGCGATCTAGACCGTTGTTTTGTCTTTTACAAAATCAGGCAGGTTGAGCGCCTCATCGACCAAGCTGAACGTGTTGTTGCGTTTGAATTGGTTGTAGAAGATCGCTCTTTTGCGAATCGGATCGCCTGTGTAATACCGCTCGTACTGGAGCAGGCGCTGCCCGAATGCCTCTCCGCACAGATCCCATGCCAGCTTGAAGATTTTCACGCGATGTTCGCCAGAAATGCCTTCGCGGCCAAGGTAGTATTTTTCCATATCTCCCGCGATCTCTGGAGCTGCGAAGTCCGCACCCGTCGGCGACATCAGCAGGCCACCTGCGCCGATGATCTGCATGACCTCGATCGCTCGTGGATACACGACCGGCATCAAGCCGCGGATCGTCTCCAGCGATACTCCTCCTGGCATTACTTCGCCAGACGGCAAGGTTTCGAACTCGAATTCCGCCACTCGCAGCAGCGCCCGGATGGTTTCGACAGACTGAATCAGTTCCCCGAGCTGATCCTGAACGTTCAGGAACACATCGACACCGATAGAATCGGCTACTCGGCAAGCTACTTCTGCCGCAAACTGGAGCTTGATCAGTCCGCGCACGCCAGACTGGTGGGCTGGCTGCTGCGCGATGCCTGTCTTCGGATAGAGCAGGTTGGCTGCTTCTACGTTGTTGTACAGGAATACGCGATCCCAAGGAACGAGTACATCATCGAAGACCAGAACAGCATCCTGCTCTTCAAAGCGGGAAGCCAGCGGATGGTCGAACAGCGAACGTGTGCCATCCTGCATCGGTTCACGGCACAGCATGCGCAGGCCCGGCGTATCGACCGGAAGCGCGAAGGCGAGAGCATAGCGCTCATCTCCAGGCTTGAAGCCAGGGAACGAGTAGATGATGACCTCGTCCGTGATTGGCGCCAGTGTAGCCAGCATTTTCGCACCGCGTACGATCAGCCCTTCCGGCGTTTCCTTGACTGCACCCAAGTGGGTGAACATGTCGTTCTGTTCATGGGAGCTTTTGCTGCGGTCGTTTTGCGGGTTGATGATGGCGTGCGTCAGGAACAGGTCGTTATCGCGGATATAGCGATAGTAATTTTTGATATTTACCGCCCAGTCAGGGTTGTACTTATCGAGGAAGTCCGCGTTGCTGTACATCGATGTAACCACGACGTTCAGGAAGTCCGGCGTTCTGCCCATCAGACCGAATGTCGCTTTTGCGAAAACCTCGAACACCGCTCTGCGCTTTTGCAAATCATCGTAGTTTCTCGGTACGAGGAATGCGTTGTTCACGCGCTCTCCTGTCTCCTCACAGATGTGTGTGATTTGCTCCTGGTACTTCGGATCATGCTGCAAGTCGTACAGATTGGCCATTTCCAGAATCGGACGTTTGAATACTGGTTCGTCGAAGACATTGGTGATTTTGCGTCCCGACATCCACACTTCTGGCTGGCGCGACTTCACCGCTTCAATATATTGAGCGCCTGTGCGAATACCCATAAGAAAGCCTCCTTTTTTCCTACCATGCTTATCGTTGTTGTTTTTAAAAGATTACGAATATTTTGTTTGCGATTCTCACCCGCCCTCTCGCTTATCTTCGTATGCGTGTGTTCCGCTCTTAGTTGCATTATATACGCCCTCGAAAAAGCTTATTGTATTGTAGTTAACGTTTTGTTGAATAAGAAACGAAACTGTCGAAACTTTCCCAATAGAGAAAAAGCACCCCCGAAAAGGAAAAAGCGCCCGTCATGAAGGGAGCCGTGTCCCTGCACCTCGAACGCTTTTTCCGATGAATTAATGAAACTCAGGTACCTTCGTCCATCGCTTGCCTCCGTCAGTCGTCGTGTACATGACAGACGGCTCAGTAGCATCTGTTGTGATCAGCCACCCTTTTTGGGCGTCAGCAAAAGCCAAGAGCATCGGACCGTAACCGCTGAACTTCTGGTCTGATTTTCCCAGGGTTTTTCCTCCGTCTTTCGTCCACCCAACGATATTAGGCACGTCACATGCCATACATTGTTCACTCAGGAAGGCAACCTTCGGATCTACGACATAAAAAGGACCCGGGCTCGAACCGCCAAGAGATGGTCCCTCATGATAATCGGCCGGAAAACCAGGAGCGGGACCTCCTCCTGCAGATGCCTTCGCGATCACGACCTGCCAGTCCCCTCCTCCATTTGTGGTATGGAATAGCGAGTACGACGTTTGGGTCATTCCCGAGCCGCCGATCCATTCGACCCAGGCATCTTCTGGTCCCGCCGAACGAATCACTGCATTCACAGGCGGTTCTACTGCTTCTCGGGACATCACGACCTTCCAGGTCTTACCCCCGTCGACAGTCCTCATTACTTGCGTAGCATTCTTTTCCTGGGTGACTGCCCAGCCATTTAGCCTGTCGTGGAAATACGTCTCACCTATGACCTGCTTTGGAATCGGCAATTCCTTCCATGTTTTGCCGCCATCCGTTGTCTGCCAATTCCCGCTAAACGCCTCCTCTTTGGAGACGAAGTGGAAAAATCCATTGCCCGGAACTTTCCCGGTCACACCCCATTGCTTCCCGCCGTTAGTCGTGTGAAATAGCAGACGTTCCTTTGCTGCTGTCTCATCCGCGGACACGGCTGCCCATGCATCCTGTGAATTAAGCGCGAACAACTGGCTCACGATGCCTTCTACCTGTTGCTGTACCTGCCAATTCTGCCCGGCGTCTTCTGTTCTGGCGATCCATCCCTCTCCACCTACCCAGCCCGTGGAAAAATCGGCGAGTCGTACAGCCGTGACCTTCTTCATGTCAGGCTGTGTACCTTCCGATGTGGGGGTTTTTTGATCCGTCTGTTGCGGTGGTTCGGTACTCGGTGCTGGGGATGGTGCTGGCTGTGACGTCTCTACATCGCGACTTGGCTCCTGTGACGTCTGGCACCCTCCTACCAGCAAACTCAACACGAGAGTTAGAATGGCTGCCCAAGCTGCTGCAAATCGAATCTTCACTGTTGATCACTCCCTCAGTTGATTGGGATGAGCCTTCCACTATGACTCTCTACAAGTTTTGACGGACATCCACCGCAAATATTACATTTCTTTTCACTTAGCATCATGAAAAATGATCCCCAGACTATAGCGACGCCCGGATGTGACTGTACTGACGCCATGGCGAAGCGTGGCCCTATAGAATCCGCGCGCTCCCTGTATAGGTCGGTGATTCGTGGGAAAGATCAGCCCTTCCCCTTGCTCCAGGGTAATCACATGCCCCCGGCTTTGCATGCGGGGACGCTGCTCGACGAGAAGAAATTCCCCTCCGGAATAATCGGCCCCTTTTTGATTGAGGGCAAAAACGACCTGGAAGGGAAAATAGACCTCGCCGTACAGATCCTGATGCAAACAGTTGTAGCCCCCCGCTTCATATTTCAAAATCAACGGCGTGGGACGTGTCTGCCCCTGCTGGTGACAATGCTCCAAAAATGCGGGTAATTCAGCCGGATAGACGGCTTCCAACCCAAGCTGCGCTCGCCAGCGATTGGCCGATTTTGCCAGCTCAGGATACAAGCCCTCACGCAAGTTTTGCAGGATGCCGGGCAAAGGCGCCTGATAGTAACGGTACTCGCCTACCCCGAAGCGATACCTCGCCATATCGATCGTCGTGCGAAAAAGGGCAGGCTCCTCATAACCCCGGATCAATTCGTCACATTGCTCCGGGTCCAATAAGCGTGGAAGCTTGGCAAACCCCTGTTCATCCAGCCGTTGCTGAAGCGTGTCCCAATCGCATGCAGCTAGGTTCGTCGCGAGTCGATCAGGCATGTTGCCGGCTCCTTTCTTCCTGGGAACACTCCTGCTCCCACTGTAGCAGCTTCTTCTTCATCTCCAGACCGCCCCGATAGCCGGTGAGAGAGCCATTTTTCCCGATAACCCGATGACATGGTACGGTGACGAGCAAGGGATTGGCTCCGATCGCGGCACCGACTGCACGCACCGCCGCTTTTTTGCCGATTCGTTCGGCGATTTCTGAGTAAGAGCAGGTCTCTCCGTATGGAATCTCGCAAAGCGCGCTCCACACCTTCTGCTGAAATGGTGTCCCTTGCAAATCAGTCAGGACGGTAAAGCTTTTGCGCAAGCCTTGCAAATACTCGCGAAGTTCTGTCGCATACGGTCGCAGCGCTTCGTCATCCTGCACGTATCGGCTGGAAGGAACGTGCCGCTCCGCCCAAGTAACCAACTCGTCGAAGGGCTGGTTCGGTGAGCCGACATAGCACAGCCCTTTTGATGTAGCAGCGATATAGAAGCTCCAGTCTTCCACCGACAGCTTCGTCCAGAAGATCTCTATTCCGGTTTTGCTTTTCATAAAACGTACACCCCCACGGAGAATTCTTTCGTTTCCCATCATCATCGAAAGTATACCCCCGTTTGCGGTCCTTTGTACGCATTTGCGAGTGGAAGAGCAAGATTGTGAAAACATGGCATTCATGCTGGAAAAGATATACTCCGGGGAATTTTGGTGACAATAACAAGTAGACAGCTTGTACAGGAGGAAGAACTATGTGGACGATCTTCTGGAATTCGATTCTGCTGGCTTTCGTTGGCATCGTGTTTTTACGATTGGGAGGACGAAAATCGATTTCTCAAATGACAATCCCGCAGCTAGTCATTGTATTGTCGCTTGGGACGATTCTTGGTACGGAAGTAAGTGGCAAGGGATTGGCAAGCACTATTTTGGCACTAGGAACCTTCGTTTTCTTCCTTATCGCTGTAGAATGGGTGACTTTGCGCTGGAATCGGGTAGAGACATTATTGAAAGGGCGGGCGATACCAGTCATTCATCAAGGGGAACTGTTGGTGGATAATCTGCGTAAAATTCGCATGTCTGTGGATGACGTCGAAAAGCGATTGCGAATGGCAGGCATCTCCCATATCACGGATGTGAAGTCCGGTACCATTGAGGATAACGGTGAGCTCGGATATGAGCTGTATCCGCATGCAAAGCCATTAACGAGGATGGACTTGGAGAGTATGTTAGATTCCTATTTTCCTCGGGCCAACAAACCAGCAACTCCAAGCGGGGATAATATTTTTGCGGAGGTTGAAACCCATTCCCATCGCGATCAGATCCCTCAACACCTTCAATGAGGAGCAGGCTTTCTCCCCGAGGAATTGTTGTTTGGGGCTGTTCCAACCAGCCCCAGTATGCTTCGCTACCTCCCGATCTTTCTCTCCGGCTTCCAATACAATAAGGCAGCCTTGAACCTGTGCACATACGCAGGCTTTCCATCAACCCATTCCAGGTATTTGCGCAAAATTTCTTCCACTTTTCCTCGATCGTAATCGGGCTCCATAATCGCCCGGAGATTTTGATCGACAAATTCTTCCTCTGACTCGTACACATACGTCTTTTGGAGATCGAGAATCTTGCAATTCACATCAATCCCCAGCTCGTACAACAAATTGGTCAAATTAATATAATCCCTTCTGGCAAAACGGATGCGATACCCGAGCTCCTCGTAAATCTCCCAGTAATGCGGCTTTTCCGGCCCGCTGGTCATGCCGATCACCGCCAGACGCCGTGCCGTATTATTCATATGAATCAACGCCTGATCAATCTCTTGCATCCGATAATAGCAATTGACCCCAAACACCACGTCATAGGACTTGGGTGAGGAATACTCTTCCCATTTGGCATGGACAAAGCTCATGTTGGCCAGGCCTTTTGCATGGGCTTCCTTCTCCAGGTAACCCAAGACGCTGGAGGAACTGTCCACGCAGGTGAGCGCTGATGTTTTGCCGGCTGCGGCGAAGGTGTAATTCCCCCACCCCGGGCCAATCTCCAGCACCTCATCTTCTGGATGCATCAAAGCCAGCAATTCCTCACAGATGTCAGCCACATACTTGTCTGGCTCTTTGCGATTTGATTTCTCCTGTATAAATTGGTTCCAGAATTTCTCCTCTAGGCTGTCGTCCGTCATGCGCGCTGGCAGATTCCCTTCCCAATTTTTCATTCCTTCGAGCCAGAGCGACTTGGCATCCAGCGATAATCTCACCCCATGATACATGTGGTTTTCCTCCCCTTTCCTTTAGCTGCTGCTTACAGGCCGAATCGCAGTCATCTTTAATCCATGGCTGCTTGGAGTGATCTCGACCTGTACACCGTATACCTGCTCGATATGCGAGGGCGTAAATACTTCCTCCGGTCTGCCGGAAGCAAAAATTTTTCCGTCCTTCAATAGATAGATATGATCCGAATACCTGGCGGCCAGCTCCAGATCGTGAAGAATCAGAACGACTAACACCTGCCTCTGACGGGCAAGCTCTCGAACCAGCTCCAGCACTTCCAGCTGGTGGCGAATGTCCAAGGCAGAGGTCGGCTCGTCCAACAGCAGCACCTTCGGCTCCTGGGCCAGCGCCCGTGCAATCAGCACCTTTTGTCTCTCTCCGCCACTCAGCTCATCGAGATAGCGTTCGCTCATGGAGGATAGCTGCAGTTTTTCCATGATGTCGGCTACAATTCGCATGTCTTCTGCCGTGATGCCCCACTTGATATACGGTTTTCGTCCCAATAGAATCGTTTCCAACACAGTTAGTGGGAAGCCAAAAGACGAGTGCTGCGGGACATAGCCTTGATTTTTCGCCAGTTCATTCGCCGAAAACGAGCGAACGTCCCGCGCATCAAGCCATACCTTACGTCTGTTCGGGGGGAGGATGGAAGCAATGCTCTTGAGCAACGTCGTCTTCCCTGCGCCGTTCGGGCCGATAATGCTGACGACATCACCACGGGACATGCTCATCTCGATGTCCTGTAAAATGGTTTGGTTCCCGAATTGCACGGATAAGCCCGTTACCTTCATAAACACGCGATCATCCCCCTATGCCCAGTAGTCCCTGCGTTTTTTTACGAGCAGATAGACGAAAAACGGAGCGCCAAACAACGCAGTGATGATGCCCACGGGAATTTCGACCGGGGACAACAGCATGCGGGCTGCCGTATCTGACAGAAGCAGGAGCAAAGCACCGACCAGACACGAGCAAGGCAGCAAAAATCGATTATCCGTGCCGATGATCATCCGACTAATATGCGGCGCTACCAGTCCTATAAAGCCGATGATGCCTGTAAAGGCGATCGTCGTAGAGGCCATCAGGGTGACGACTAGCAGGCAGACCCAGCGAATGCGTTTTACCTTCACACCTAGCGTCCGCGCTACTTCTTCCCCCGCACTGAGCGCATTCAGGTCCCAGGCGTATTTGATCAAGATTGCCAAGGAGATGACCAGCAGCGGAATCAAGATCTGCAGAACCTGCCACTTGGCACCCCAAAAGCCGCCCATGAGCCACACGACCAGATCCTTCAACGCTTCATTATCGGAGAAATATTTCAAGCTGGAGACTCCCGCCGAGAACAATTGGCCAATCGCTACACCTGCCAGCAAAAGAACGGTGGTGGAACTGTTTTTGAGTCTCGCGAGTCCATAGACAACCAGAACGGCCAGACAGCCAAACACAAAGGCATTGAGCGCGATCATCCAATGCCCGGACTGGACGAGATTGATCCCGAACACGCTCGCGCCGGCTACAATCGCCAGTGCCGCCCCAAACGCCGCACCGCTGGATACCCCCAAGGTAAAAGGGTCAGCCAGCGGATTACGCAGCAACGCCTGCATGATCGCTCCCGCACATGCAAGCGAGATTCCCGTCACGATCGCCATGACAATACGCGGCAGACGCACCTCATAGACTATGTAGGTGAGCATCTCATCCGAGCTTTGGCCGAATAAAATCGCCAGCAGTTCATACAGCGGCACCTCCACCGCTCCGCGGCTAATCGCGTAAAGCGTGGAGATCAAGAGGAGGAGCATAGTTATGCTAAGCAAAAGCAGCTTGCTACGGATACTTCCCCGATACAAAGCCATGACTTTCCCTTCGACCGGTACATTCGCGCTCATCTCTTTATTTGGCATTTTTATAGGAATAGGTCCAGATCCCTTTGTACGGAACACCCAACCACTTTTCATAATATTCCTGCGCGTATTGCTGTGGATCGACGTCCTGGAATAATGCCGGATACAGATACTTTGCGAGTTGGAGCGTGCCAATATAACGCTTGTCCGACCCTACGAAATTGGTGTAGAAGAAGTAAATATCTCGAGATTGACCTGCTTTGAGTCGGGAAACGGAGGTGCTTTTCATGATATTGTCCAGCGCTTCTTCGAAGGGTTTGATCTCTTCCGTCTCATATCCGCCCAACCAGGTGCCGTGCAGCGTAATCACATCCGGGTTTCTTTTTAGCACGTACTCCTCGTCCACCATGATCGTGGCGTATCCCTCCCCTACTCCCGGACTCCCACCGATGGACTGACTTGGGAATATCCGATAGCCCCCATTGGTATTGAGAAAGCCTGCGGACAGTGCCAGTACCGATTTCTTTTCCTCTTCTTTCAAACCCGCTACGCGGTCTGCCAAAAGCTGTTCGATGGAATGCTTCCACTGGAGGAATTCTTCTGCCTTCTCGGTTTTGTTAAACAATTTTCCCAGCAGGCGAAGCTCCTCGTCCATTTGCTCCGGCAAGTAGTTATTAATGCGTACGACCTTGATCCCTGCCGGCTCCAGCTTTTCTTCCAGCGTCTGATCCGGCCGGTTGGTATAGGCGAACACGACTTGCGGCTTCAAGCTCAGGATCAGCTCCAGATTTACCTGTTTGGTCTCGCCCACGTCCGGCTTTCCCGCCAAATCCAGATAAGGATTGTTTTTGATCGTCGTGTCACCCGTCGCCAGGATCGCGTCTTTTGCCCCTAACAAAGTAATGGCTTCCGCTGTATTCCGATTGATGACGACCGCCCGCTCTACCGGAAGGGTCAGGGTGATTTCTTTGCCTGCCGTGTCCGTAAAGGTCAGGACATCAGGTTCTTGAGGCTTGTTCGAGACTTCCTCCTGATGGGGCGCTGCAGATGGCTGTTCAGAGCCGGGCGCAGCAGCGCAGCCAGTGATCAGCTGCATCGCGAATAGGGCGATCAACCACGGATTTGCTTGTTTCATTCTCTTTCTCTCCCCTGTTTATTCCTTTTTCCCAGTTTTCTTGGAAATCCCCACCGCTATGTTCGATGCAGGCAAAAAACCATCCTGATACGTATAGAGGAGATTTTCTTGAATCGGCTGCCCTTCCACGACATGCTTCGAGATGATTTGCTGTGCCAGCTCAGGCGTCACATCCTGGTACCACACGCCGAGCGGATAGATCATGACGACACACGCATTTTCGCAGCGACCGTTGCACCGGGTCCTCGTCGTATGAATCAAGTGATCGGCTTCGTTTTCTCGGATGGTGTCGCGGATCGCTTGCGTGACTTCCTCTCCGCCACGTTTCATGCAGCTGCCCCCATTGCAGATGAAGACATGCTGCTGAGTGCCAGATAGATTCCAGGTTGTCATTCTCTTCACTCCTTCTGTGCTTCTATATGGATCCAATTGCAAGACGGGGTGTTACTCTACCCCATCCTAAATCGTAACGTTTACGATTTAGGATAACTGTTGCTTTTTTCCATGTCAACCCTTTCGCCATGATGAACAGCAAAAAGGCCCCGCCATTACGGACGGGGCCATCGTAGATGCTTACATGAAAGTAACACAAAAAGGCATTCTTTCCACGCTTCATCCACCTCTCCTTTCCGCGAAGGCATTTTGGGTGTAACTGACTAGGTAGGTCTCCTGGCTTTGGTTCATCATCCTCTTTCGCCTTCCCCGGACAAAACCGAGTGGCATCCTCGAAAGAGAATTCACCGTTACAGTGGCGGGACCGCTCGGGATTTTCACCCGATTCCCTGTTACCCCTCGCTCTCGCAAGGGCACCTAGCAGCATCGTTATTTATTTCCGTACTCAAGATACTTCCCTACTTAGACGGAAAATCCTTTCTCGTCCCGCAATCATTTGAGAGACTCTCCTAGCGACTTCTCCATCCCGAGACGGAGCCAGATTCGATCTGGGGAACGTTTCATCCCTATTCCCTGCCCGCTACAATACGAATGAAGCGTGTTTATCAAGATCGGTATGCAACCGTACCCACAGTGAAATGGGAGGAAAACATGAACCAAGACACAGTCGTTCAATTACGGAATGTCACGAAAAAGATTGGGATGAAAACCATCGTTAAAGATATCAGCCTGGATATTCCAAAGGGAAAGGTATTTGGCCTGCTGGGACCAAACGGGGCTGGAAAAACCACCTTGATCCGCATGATGGTGGGCTTGGCTTCCATCACGGATGGGAACATCACGATCCATGGGGCAAATGTGAAGCACGAGTTCGAGAAGGCGATTCGACATGTCGGCGCGATCGTCGAAAATCCGGAAATGTACAATTATATGTCGGGATACAAGAATCTGCTCCACACATCCAACATGCTCCCCGGCGTGAATCGGAAAAGGGTAAAAGAAGTCGTCTCGCTGGTAGGATTGGAGAAAAGCATCCATCAAAAAGTGACAACCTATTCGTTGGGGATGAAGCAGCGGCTTGGAATTGCTCAGGCGTTACTCCATCGTCCCTCCGTCCTGATTTTGGATGAGCCGACGAACGGACTGGACCCTGCGGGGATACGGGAGCTTCGCGATCATTTGCGAAGATTGGCAGACGTGGAAGGGACGGCGGTGATCGTCTCCAGCCATTTGCTTTCCGAAATGGAGCTGATGTGCGACGAAATTGCCATCATTCAAGAAGGGAGATTGATCGATGTGAAGTCTATCAAGGACATGATGCATACAGACACATCCAACGTCACCATCGTACTGGATGTCGACCAGCCGCAGGAAGCATATGTGCTTTTGACGCAGCTCCCTTTGGACATCTCTTTTACCGTTCATAATCGGACACTGACTGGCAAGCTCGCCAAAGAGCAGATACCGGCAGTCGTTTTTGCACTCGCACAAGCGGAAATCAACATCTACGAAGTGAAAATGCAGACACAGACATTGGAAGATAAATTCTTAGAAATGACGGGGGTTCATTAAGTGTACAAACTGCTACGCAATGAAAATATGAAACTGTATTCCAAACTCGGCACCTGGATCATGATGCTGCTGCTTCTTTCGTGCGTCGCACTCATCGGAGTGATCAGCAAATACGACGCCCCTTCGCTCGATGGTTCCCAATGGCGGGCACATCTCGAGCAGAACAACAAGGAGATCCTGACTAGCATCCAAAACGAGCAAAATCCCAAAATCGTAGCGCATCTGGAAAATAGCAAAAAGATCAATGAATACGCACTATCTCATCATATCGTACCGATCGACTACACTCCCTGGAGCTTTACAAAGGAAGGGAGTAACATGATTCCTCTCGTTAGTCTGTTCGTCCTTATCGTAGCGGGAGGCATCGTGGCGAATGAATTTTCCTGGGGAACGATCAAATCCCTTCTTGTGAAGCCTCATAGCCGGTCCAAAATCCTGCTGGCCAAATACGTGAGCGTCCTGCAGTTTGCCCTGCTCCTGCTCCTGATGTTGCTCGCAGCGACCTTTGCCTGTAAAGGGCTTCTCTATGGTTTTGCTGATTGGGATACTCCCTATCTGTTCGTCAACGCACAAGGCGATGTCCAGGAAGGGAATATGATTCTCCATCTGTTCTCCATGTACCTTCTGAATTCGGTTGAGTTGCTATTTGTCGCAACGATCTCCTTCATGATTTCTAGCGTCTTTCGAAATCCGTCGTTGGCCATTGGCATTTCGATTTTGCTGCTCATTCTCGGCGGTCTGGCAACCAGTTTGTTCGCTGCCAAATACACATGGATCAAGTATACCCTGTTTGCCAACACTTCCTTATCGATGTATTGGGAAGGTTCACCCCTGATCGAAGGCATGACGCTTCCGTTTTCTCTAATCGTTCTATCCCTCTATTTTCTTGTCTTCATCCTTACGGCATGGATTGTATTTACGAAGCGCGATATTGTCAGTTAACAAAGGAAAAGCCTCCACCCTTCGAAAGGGGAGAGGCTTTGACGACCTTTAGATAGCCGCATTTCCGGAAGCCTTGGGATTGGCTCCATACTTGTTGTCATCTTGGCTGTCTTGGCACATAAATACCAACAGGATAATCGCACCGATCAACGGAATTAACCCGATGAGCAGCCACCAGCCGCTTCTTCCTGTATCGTGCAGGCGACGTGCCGAAACACCCAAACTAGGCAATAGAACAGCTAATGAATAAATTCCGGTTAATACCGAGTTAATTCCAATCGCGGTTTCTATAATAGAAAGAACAATAGAAGCGATGACGTTGAACAGGGTGAACATCCAGTATTCTTGACGTCTAGCTCTTCCCGTAAATGCCACATAATCCTTCAGAACCTTTAGATACCATTGCATCTAGTACACCTCCATTCCTCTGTGGGATCAAACACACTCAAACATCATAACATCAAGTTTCAGGAAAAAAAACCGTGAATAGTTAGCATTTCCCTTTTTGGTTCCATGGAATCATTTTCCATTTAGGTCAATAGTAATGGTTCTGGGGATGCCCCAATGGCAGTGAAAAAATCCTGCACCCGGGACATCCCATATCAGCCCAATGGGAGCCTATTCCTCAGCCTTGCTCTCGGACAACGCCTGTAGCTTCATTTTTCTGGTCTCATCTTGAGTCAGATTCTTCTTGTTTTCCACGATCGCCTTCTCCCAGTCCCCATACATCGGATTGGGCAAGACGATAAACCTTGTACCAAACAACGCCTTTGCCTCGTCGACAGCCTCTGCTCTCGCTTTCACACTCACAGGTACGAATAAATCGGAAAAGTCCTCCAGATTGTCCCCCATGAGCAGAACGATCTTATGGTCTTTTGCCACTTCCTGTCGTCTACCTTCCTTGCTGGATGCCATCCCTTCCTCCCGGATAAAGAGATGCCCGTACTCCGCCTGTGGAAAGCCCAGGGCTACCAAGCTCTTGAGGGTTGCTTCCTTGATGTCTGGGAGCCGATTCGTGATATAGTAGACATCTCCTCCTTTTTCCACGACGTAGTTCAAAAATTCTACAGATCCGGGCAATGGGGTAGCCACCTGTGATTCAATCCAGTTACTCCAAGCTTCCCCGGACGCTTCCAGCCCGAGAATAATATCTACGGTATACCCCGATGTATCGATAATCGTATCGTCAATATCTACGATGACTGCCAGTTTTTCCTTTTTGGTGTTTTCCGCCAAAGCCTGATCAAACATCATTTGAGCGACATTAAATGCCTGGTAGGACAACGCCCTTCCTTCTGCTGACATCAGCCAGAGCGTGGCGGCTACCTTTTGCTCGACTAGCGGATTCTGGGAGATTACACTACTCTCCACGGATGGTTGGGGCGATTCAGCAAATCCTACTGTCGGCACGAGCAAGACGAACAAAGCAAGGACTACTGCCATGATTTTTCTTCCTGTTGGCACGTTCATCACCCTTCCATGTTTTTTTCCAACACCCTTCACTTCCTTTGCAGCATAGTGTAGGCAACACCTCCTCTCCCCAACCTTTTCGCTGTTTCTGGGACTGATCCCTTGTACATATACTCGTTCTGCACAACAAGTTGTATGACCTCGCCCTCCCTTTCCATGGAAAAATTAGGGTTGCATTTATACATGATGGTGAATGACACCAGGTGATCCCTTTATTATGCTAAATATTAATGTTGTAATTTTCTAAATCTTTAATCGACAAGGAGGTTGTTTATGACAAAGTGGCTACTCCGTATTTCTGTCGCAGCCTTACTCTTTAGTCTGGTAACAGGGTGCAGCGCGACGCCAACCGAAACGGCAAAACCCGCTGAAGGAACGCCCAGCGAAGCGAAACCCGCCTCGACTGAACCAGCATCGACGGAGCCGATGGTGCTGCACTGGAGCATTCCGGGTGAACCGCCCACACTGGACCCTGGCATTGCATCCGACGCGCCTTCCATGGATATGATCAGCCTCGTGTTTGAAGGGTTAACGGCTGTCGATCGCCAAGGGGAGTTAGTCAATGCGACTGCAGAGAACTTTACCCAGTCCCCTGATCTTACCCAGTTCGTTTTCACCATCCGCAAAGATGCCAAGTGGAGCAATGGCGATCCGGTCACTGCACATGATTTTGAATACGGTATCAAGCGCAATCTCGATCCCAAGACCGCAGCCGACTATGCCTATCAATTATTCTATTTGAAAGGCGCTGAGGAGTATTACAATGGACAGGGCTCGCTGGATGATGTCGGTGTCAAGGCGAAGGACGACTACACGCTCGAATTCACCTTGCGCGCACCCACTCCCTATTTCCGTGAGCTGACCTCCTTTACCACCTACTTCCCGCTCCACAAAAAAACGATGGAGAGCGATCCGGGCTGGGCGAATGAAGCCAAAACCATCGTAGGAAACGGTCCTTTCGTGATGGATGTCTGGGAACACAAAGCCAAAATGGTATACAGCAAAAGCCCCACCTATTGGGATCAAGCCAACGTCAAGCTGGACCGCATCGAAATCGCCATGATCGAAGACACCAACACCGCTCTGTCCATGTTTGAAAACGGCGATTTGGATTGGGGCGGTTATCCCGCCTTCAACTTGTCGCCGGATGCCATCGGGCAGATCAAAGCGGATGGAAAGCTGATCGTGGCTGACAATCCCGGTACGAGAGGCGTGATTTTCAACACAACCAAACCGCCATTTACCAATAAAAAGATTCGCCAAGCCTTCTCTTATGCCATCGACCGGCAGGAGATCGTCGACGGCATCTTGCAAACAGGAGTCTCTACCGCTTATGGATGGTCCCCTGTCTCCATGGGATTGAACCCGGATGGGTACTTCAAGGAAGATACGGAAAAAGCGAAGCAACTACTGGCAGAAGGCATGAAGGAACTCGGACTGACGGAATTTCCCAAACTGACGTACTACTATGATGTCGGTGAAACAGACAAAAAAATCGCCCAGACCTTGCAGGACAGATGGAAGCAAACACTCGGCATCGACATGGAGATTCGTACAGCAGAATGGAAAGTCTATTACTCTGATGTACTGGAAGGAAATTTTCAATTTGGCATCTGGCTGTGGGGAGCGGATTTCAACGACCCGATCAACTTCTTGGAGATGTTCAAGGATAAAGACGGTGGCAACAACGTCGTACGATTTGACAACCAGGAATACCGCGAGCTGTTGAATAAAAGCTATTACGAAACAGACCCGGAAAAACGCAACAAGCTGATGTTTGACGCCGAGAAGATTTTAATGGAAGAAATGCCAGTCGCACCGATTCACTTCCGCGGCAATCCTTATATCAAAAACGACAAGGTGAAAGACTTTGTCATCCTTCCGCTGGGCGGGTCCTACTTCAAATACACCTATGTAGAGAAGTAATAATTGGGCAGAAGACAAAGACATCTGTTCTATCAGGCGAGTGGTATTCCAAAAAAATGAAACGACCGTTTCCCGGTAAAATGCCGGGAAACGGTCTCTTTCGATTGGCCGAAAGACCTACACCTCAAGCCCGCAAGCCTCTGCGAGCAATTCAATCAAATGAACGGCACGCATCTCGCCTGTTTTTCCTTCCCGCTGCACACCCAGCTTCATTTGCAGCAGGCAGCCGGGATTGGTCGTGACGATGACGGAAGCCTGCGTATCCTTGACCGTCTCCATCTTTGCGTCCAGTACGTCCATCGACGCTTCGTAGTGAACCACGTTGTAGATCCCCGCAGAGCCGCAGCATATGTTGGGGTCGGCCATATCCCGAAATGTTACTCCCGGGATTTGCCGAATCAGCTCGACTGGCTCCTTCGTTACCTTCTGCACATTGGTCATATGGCAGGAGCGCTGATATGTAACGATGGCAGAGACGGGCTTGATCAGCGGCAGCTGGCACTCCGCCAATACCTGTGTGATGTCACGGGTTTTGGCTACGAAGGCTTTCGCCCGCACCTCCCATTCCACATCTCCGTGGAACAGATGGTGGTACTCAACAAGCTGGGCTCCGCAACCCCCGGCATTGTTGACGATAAAATCCACATCCAGCTTTTCGAACGCTTGAATGTTCTGCTTCGCCAGCATGATCGTTTCGTCGCGGCGTCCAGCATGGGCATGCAATGCCCCGCAACAGGTCTGCTCCTGGATAACGACGACCTCGCAGCCAGCCAAAGCAAGCAGCTCCATCGACAGGCGATTGACCTTTTCAAAGATCGCATCCATGATGCAGCCCGTGAAAAACGCGACCTTGAATCGCGCTGCCTTGCCCGCCGGCGGCTGAAAAGCTGTAGGACGATGTCTGCGCTCGGACGGAGAGCTGACTTCAGGCAGCACTTCCTCGAATGCCCAGAGATTTTCCGGCAAGATATGCGTTAGCTTGCCCTTTTGCGCCATACGCTGCAAGCCGCTTTTCTGATACATCCAGATGGCATCGGCAGCCAGCCGCAGCTTTTTCGAGTCCGGGAATACATTCTGGAACATCACCTTTTGCGCAAATCGCAGTGGCTTGGGGGTCTTGCTCGCCTGATGGTCAGCCAGCACGTCGCGGGCGCCCTCCAAAATCTTGCCGTACTCGACGCCGGACGGGCATGCCGTCTCACAGGCGCGGCAGCCCAGGCACAAATCGATAGGCCCTTTCAGTTCATCCAGCGTCAGCTGCCCTTCTGCCGCCATTTTGACCAAATTGATTCGTCCACGCGGTGAATGGGTCTCCCGCTCCATTGTCTGGTAGGTCGGGCATGCCGGGAGACAGTAGCCGCACTGGACGCATTGGACGGTCTCGTCGTAGGGGAGCTTGTGATTATGTGATTGGCTCATCGGTTTACCCCTCCGTTAGATTCAGTCTCTGTCCAGGCGCAGGAAAAATCTTTCCCGGATTCATGATGTGGTTCGGGTCCCAGCTGTCCTTGATGCGCTTCATCATATTCAGCCCGACAGCCCCGAGCTCCATTTCCATAAACGGAGCCTTCATGTTCCCGATGCCATGCTCCCCGGACAAGGTACCGCCCAGCTCAATGGCTGCCGCGAAGATCTCTTCCACGGCTTTCTCCACACGCTGCATTTCTTCCTTGTCGCGTTTGTCCGCTACAATATTGGGATGCAGATTGCCGTCTCCCGCATGACCGAAAACGACGAGATTGACCTGGTACTTCTCGCGGATCTGCTTGAGTCTGGCAAACATCGCGGGAATCTGGCTGCGAGGCACTGTCGCATCCTCGGAAATCTTGGTCGGTTTGACGCGCGTGATCGCCGGGGATACCATTTTCCTCGCCTTCCACAGATTGGCCCGCTCCGCCGCTGTGCTGGCGATCTGCACTTTGCGTGCCCCGATGCGCTCGCAAATCTCTGCCGCCTGGCGAATCTCCTCCTCTACCGCGCGCGGATGTCCGTCTACCTCGATCAGGATCACGGCTTCCGCATCCACCGGCAGACCTAATGGCTGGTACGACTCTACCGCTACGATGCAGGCCTGGTCCATGATTTCCATCTTGGCTGGCAAAATGCCGGAGGTCAGCACCTTGGAGATCGCTTCGCCGGAGGTTACGATATCGTCAAAAATGGCCAACATCGTCGCTGCTGCCGGAGGCTTGGGGATCAACTGAAGCGTTGCCTCCGTAATCACCCCGAGCGTTCCTTCCGAGCCCACCAGCAATTTTGTCAGGTCATAGCCTGTCACATTCTTCACCGTGCGCCCGCCTGTACGGATAATTTCTCCCTCTGGCGTGACGACTTCCAGACCCAGGACGTAATCCTTGGTCACTCCGTATTTGAGGCCGAGCGGTCCACCGGAATTCTCCGCCAGGTTGCCGCCAATCGTCGATACGGCCGAGCTGCTGGGATCAGGCGGGTACATCAGCCCCACCATTTCCGCAGCTTCGTGGATGGCAGCCGTCAAAACGCCAGGCGACACGATTGCGATCAAGTCGTCCGCGACAACCTCCAGCTTGTGGTTCATTTTGGACAGGTCCAGCACAATGCCGCCTTCTACCGGCAATGGTCCGCCTGACAAGGACGTGGACTGGCCTCGCGGATAGACCGGGATCTTTTCCGCATTTGCCAGCTTCATGACAGCCGCTACTTCTGCCGTGCTTTTGGGTTGAATAACGACCTCTGGCCAGTACGTACCGAATGATGCATCGAACGAATATCCCGCCAAATCCTGTTTTTCTGTCAGCAAACGCTTTGGTTCAGGAATGATTTGGCGCAAACGATCCAAGATCCCCTGATCCACTTTTGTGTATGCCATTTCCCGTCACCTGCCTACAGTTCGATCTGCAAGGAAAGGAATTTATAATCCAGATAATCCTCGATTCCGTATTTTCCGCCTTCTCGCCCTACCCCGGACTCCTTGACTCCGCCGAATGGCGCTTGTGCGACTGTTGGCATGGCGTCGTTGATTCCGACAATGCCAAAATCCAGCTTCTCCGCTACACGGAACATGCGGGAGCCATCCTTGGTGAAGATATAGGAAGCCAAGCCAAAGACAGTCGCATTGGCGAGTTGAATCGCTTCTTCTTCGGTCTCAAATGTGAAGATCGGCGCTACAGGACCAAAGGTTTCCTCATAGGAAATCTTCATCTCATGCGTAGCTCCTGCCAACACGGTCGGTGCAAAGAAGTTTCCGTTGGCAAATGCGCCTTCTGTCAGTCGCCCTCCCCCGCACATAACGGTTGCTCCTTTCGCAACTGCATCGTCAATGTGCTCCTGTGCCTTGGCCATTGCCCCTTCATCAATCATCGGCCCTACGTTAACGCCGGATTCCAGACCGTTGCCGACAACCATGTCTTTCATTTTTTCAGCCATGAGGCCTGCAAAGCGATCTGCTACTGATTTTTGCACGTAAATGCGGTTGGTGCAGACGCAGGTTTGACCGGCGTTGCGGAATTTGCTGGCAATCGCGCCATCGACCGCTTTGTCCAGATCAGCGTCTTCAAAAACGAGGAATGGCGCGTGACCGCCCAGCTCCATCGATACTTTTTTCATGGTGTCAGCGGATTGGCGAACCAGCTCCTTGCCGACTTCAGTAGAGCCAGTAAAGGTAATCTTGCGTACAACTGGGCTAGTCATCATGGCACCTACGACCTCAGATGCAGAGCCGTTCACCAGGTTGGCTACACCTTTTGGCACTCCTGCTTCATGCAGCGCCTTGAATACCTCGATAGCGGCCAATGGCGTAGCGGAAGCGGCCTTGAGCAAAATCGTGCAGCCTGCAGCCAACGCCGGAGCGAGCTTGCGCGTAATCATGGCAATTGGGAAGTTCCAAGGCGTGATCGCCCCTACAACACCTACAGGCTGGCGCAGAACGAGAATCCGCTTGTTCGGAGCCGAAGCCGGGATGGTGTCGCCGTAGATACGCTTGCCTTCCTCTGCATACCAGTCGAGATAATCAATCGCCAGACCGATTTCACCGCGTGCCTCGGCTACTGGCTTCCCCATCTCGCGGGTGATCAGCACCGCGATTTCTTCCGTACGTGCGCGCAGGATATCGGCTGTTTTTTTCAGGTAAGCATAACGCTCTTTTGCCGTCAGTCGGGACCAAGAACCGAAAGCTGCCTGTGCTGCCTCGATGGCCGCCTCCGTATCGGTAGTGCCACCTTTCGCCACCGTCGCGATCACTTCGCCAGTCGCTGGATTTTTCACGTCAAATGTCTTCCCGGATGCAGCGTCACGCCATTCTCCATTAATATATAACATCAGAAACTCCTCCTGTTCATCTCTTCCTGTCTGAAAGTGAAAGGGCATACCCCCAAGGTCTGAAAACCGCTGGGGGTAAGTACAATTATTTCAGTTCGGACAACGACTCGCGGATGATGTTCATCGCCTCGTCGATCTCTTCCTTGGTGACTGTTGCAGGCGGGATAAAGCGGATGACGTTTTTATCTGTTCCGCAGGTGAGCAGAATCAGTCCTTTTTCCATCGCTTTGTCCTTCAGGCCGCTGACGGTTTTCGCATCTGGCTTGCCGTCTTTGTCGAGGCATTCCAGACCGATCATCAGGCCCAGTCCGCGAATGTCCGCAATTTGCGGATAGTCCCTTGTCAGCTTGCTGAGCTCTTCGATGAAGTACGCACCCATCTTGTTGCAGTTGTCCAGTACGCCGCCTTCCAATAGCTCGATGACGGCAAGCGATGCTGCGCAAGCCACAGGGTTTCCGCCGTAGGTACCGCCATGCGTACCGGCTGTCCATTGGTCCATCAGCTCTGCCTTGGCTACCAGCGCACTCAGCGGGAAGCCGTTCGCGATGCCTTTTGCCAGTGTCAGCACATCAGGCTGAATACCGAAATGCTGCCATGCAAACATTTTTCCGGTACGTCCAAAGCCAGTCTGGATTTCGTCGAAGATCAGCAAAATGCCGTGTTGGTCGCAGATGTCGCGGATCGCACGCATAAAGCCTTGTGGCGGGATGATGTAGCCGCCCTCGCCCTGCACTGGCTCCATGATGATCGCCGCTACCTGGTCAGGCGCGATCAGGAAACGGAAAATCTCATCCAATTGAGCCAGGCAGCGCTGGATTTCGGCTTCCTCGGAAAGTCCGCTGCGCAGCGCGTATGGATATTCCGCATAGTAGACGCTTGGCAGCAAGCCTTCGTAGTCCTTGCGGTAGGTGCTGTTGGAAGCTGTCAGTGTCGTCGTTGCGATCGTGCGGCCATGGAAGCTGCGTTTGAACGAAATGATGCCCGGACGCTTGGTTACTTTTTTCGCCAGCTTGATGGCCCCTTCGTTCACTTCTGCTCCACTGTTGGAGAAATAGACCTTGCAATTGCCGCCGTTCAGCTCGTTCAGCTTTTCAGCCAGCTGGACGTACACTGGATAGTAAACTACGTTGTGGCCGCCGTGAATCAGTTCATCCATTTGTGCCTTGGCGCGTTCTACTACTAGTGGGTGATTATGTCCCACGTTGGTTACCGCCACACCGCTGGCGAAATCGAGATACTTTTTGCCATCTTCACTCCACAGATAAGAGCCCTTTCCTTTTACGACTCCCAGTGTGGTAGCACGGGATGCCACAGGAGGCATGACTGCATTGGCGCGTTCGTACAAGCTTTTGGTTTGAGTCGACATGGTTATCTCTCCTTTTTTCATTCACAAATTTACTTGCTCGTGCTGAGCCATTGACCCGTCATTTCACGAATCATTTTCGGGACGGTGTCAAAGGAATACGGTTTGTACACGCGCTCTGTCCAGCGGTGTGCATCCAGTCCGTAAACGCCGACATTGATTGCCGGTACATTCAGCTCGCGGATACGCTTCACTGGCACCGGGTAGATGCGCTCCCACTCGGGGAAGTTGTCAATCAGCGCCGCTACTTCTTCATCCGTATCATGCAAGGACAGATAGCTGCTGTCCGTCAGATAAGGGAAGAAGCGCTTCACGGTAAAGACCTCGCCTTTTTCTTGCTCGCATTTTGCTGTCACATTCTGAATCACTGAAAGTACATCCTGATCGCGCTCGGAATCGCCCTTCAAGTAGTTGTGCGGACAGTACGGCGGTGCGTAGAAAATAACGATGCAAGGCTTGCCGCTGTCGTCGAGCTGGCGCAGACGGTCTACGATTTCGAAGCAGAGCTGGCGCAGCTCCATCCCCGGATTCTCTTCCACGACCTTCGCCGTCACCTGCTTCACATCCACTCCTTGTGCAGAGAGCTTCGCGCAGAACTCCTCATAGGTGTACACGTCCATCTCCCAGGAAGGCATCATGTCAGGAAAATCATTGCTCTGGGCAAATTTGCCGTATTGCTGGACGTAGTAGTCTCGCGTCCAGGCTGCCGTAGAGACAGCCGTTTCTTTCAGCATTTTCATGATGTCCTGCGGCGAAGCCTCAAGTACCATGACGTTGAAGTAAAGATGGCTCGTCACTGCCGTCTGAACGTTGTAAAAGCTTTTGGTATCGCGGTGGTAGAGTGCCGACGGCGGAATCACCATCTCTCCCTCCACCTGTTCGGTATAGGCCATGTTGTTGTTGATGCGACGATTTAATTCCGCCGTAACGAGAGTCGGGTCCAAGCCATTGAGCGTCTGCCCTACATGGGTTTCGCGACCGTAGACATAAAAGCAAGGAAGCAGCTTCCCCCCCGCACCGGTATAGATGTATTTTTTTGGATCGCCGGGGTAGAGCGGCGAGATGTAGTCGTTGTTAATCGCTACCACGTAGTGAAGCTTCTCTTCTTCTCGCAGACGGATCAGTTCATCGACGGCAGCAATCACACCCGTATGCTGATTTTCTTCCACCGGATTGGCCATGAAGATGATTTCGCCCTCAATTTCATCGGGATGTTGGCTGAAAAAGAGCAGATTGCTCAGATGCACAGCGACACCGCTCTTCATGTCCAAAGCACCACGTCCGAACATCCAGTCACCGGACTGAGCATGCTCCTGCACCTCCTGACTCCCATCCCACTGGGAAAAGAAGCGGAGCAGCTCTTGCGGATTGTTGGCCATGCTAATTTGCTTCCCATAATCGTCAATGCCCACCGTATCGATATGCGAATGGAAAATGACTGCCTTTTTGGAATCGCCTGTCCCCTTCACACGGGCAAATACGTTTTTTCGACCCAAATGGTCGTTGGGCAAGGCTTGTGTCCATACTGCTTCGGGATGCTGCTGGAAATACGGAAAGCTGCGAAGGATTTTCTCCACCTTTTCCGCGATGTCCACCTCTCCTGCGGTTCCATTGATGCTCAGTGTCTCGACAAGCGATGTGGTCATCACTTCCACCTGCTTAAACAGCGGCAGGTCTTTTATCTGCTGATACAAGCTTTCTCTCCTCCTTGCTACAAGCAACTAATACTCTCTTAGGGTGTCAACTTCATTCATCATCGGGGTTTGGTCACGCAAGGCCTTCCAGTTGTGGAGGAAAATATCCACACATCGGTCGATGTAGTAGATCGACTTCGCTGACATATGCGGCGTCAAAATCAGATTTTCACACTCCCACAGCGGACTGGTTTCCGGCAGCGGCTCTTCCTGGAACACATCGAATGCCGCTCCTCTCAGACGCCCCTGCTGCAGCATCAATGCCACATGATTCTCGTCCACGACATCCCCGCGACCCATGCTGATGAAGACTGCATCTGCTTTCATTCGGTCCAGAAGCGCAGGAGAAAAGAGTCCTTTCGTTTGTGGCGAGGATGGCAGGATGGAGATCACGTAGTCGGCACGCTCGTAAATCTCCATCTCCTTGCCCAATGTAAAAATCTGTACAAATGGCTTTATCGCGCGGCCACTGGTATTGACTCCGTACACGTTTACCTGAAACCCCTGTAACATGTTGGCGACGGCTTGCCCGATGACGCCCGTTCCGTAGATCAATACGTCGCGTCCCAAAAGCTCACCTACAAGCTTTGTGCGATCGTACTTCTTCTCCTGCTTCAACGAACGGTAGCGCTCCATGTCCTTCTCGAAGTGAAGCATGCAGAGGACGACGTATTCGCTCATTGGCACGACGTGAATCCCTGTCGCATTGGACACTCGAATGCCTCGCTCGTGCAGGAAGGCGGAGGGAAGTCCCTCCAGCCCTGCTCGAACGATCTGAATCCATTTCAGATTGGGGAAATGACGCAAATTCTCTACAGTCAGGTCATCGCCAAACGTGATGAGCGTATGAGCTTGCTCCGCTACCTCTGGCGGAACCTGCTCCATCATCGAATAAATCTTCGGCGTTTCGCCCGTTTCAGCCGAAATCTGCTTCAGGTGGCGGTCCAGCAGCTCATCGGTGGTGGAAACAATCATAAGAAGCCTCCTATTTTTGCTGGATGGATGGCAACCACGTAGACATTTCCGGAACATACGTGATGACCAGCAAGGTAATTATCATCATGAGCAGGAATGGAAGGATTCCCTTAATAATCTGCTCCAGCGGAATTTTGCTGACGCTGGAAGCAACGAACAGGTTTACACCCAATGGCGGTGTAATGAACCCGATCGCCAGGTTTGCTACGAGAATGACACCGAAGTGAATAGGATCGACGCCTACATTAGTCACGATCGGCAATAGGATTGGCGCCAGTACGACCAGAGCGGAAATTGTGTCAATAAACATCCCCACAATCAACAGGAAGATGTTGACCACAAGCAAGATAACCAGATGGCTGTCTGATATGGACGTAATAAACTGTGCGATCGTGTTTGGCACTTTCTCCAAAGTCATAATGTACGCAAAGGAGATCGACAACCCGATGATAATCATGGTAGAAGCATTGATGATGGCGGACTCGACGATCGCTTTGTAAAGACCCGACCAAGTCAGCTCACGGTGGATAAAAACACCGACGATGATCGCATAGACTACAGCGACTACGGCAGCTTCTGTCGGAGAGAAGATTCCACCGTAAATACCGCCGAGGATAATGACCGGAATCATCAGCGCCCATTTTGATTCATATATTGCCTTCCACACATGCTTGATTGTGATGCGCTCTGTAACCGCAGGCTTGTAGCCTTCTTTCTTCGAGATAATATAGGAGACGACCATCAAGCCAATCCCGATGATCAGTCCGGGAATAATCCCTGCGAGGAACATGCTCCCCACGGAAACCCCAGCTACTACACCGTACAGCACAAACGGAATACTCGGAGGAATAATCACTCCGATAGAACCTGCTGCTGCTGTCAAAGCGGCAGCAAAACCAGCACCGTAATTCTTCTCACGCATGGTTGGAATCATGAAGGAACCGATCGCGGCAACTGTTGCTGGACCCGAACCGGAGATCGCGGCAAAGAACATACACGAAACGACCGTCACCATCGCCAAGCCACCGACCATCCAGCCTACCATTACCGTAGCCAGATCGAGCAGTCGCTTGGAGACACCACCCTTGCCCATCAAGATCCCTGCGAGCATAAAAAACGGGATCGCCATAAGCGGAAAGGAGTCTAAGGATGTGAATGCTTTTTGCGTGATAATTCCTAGTGGCAGGTTCGTTGTTAAACCAATCGTCAAGAGTGCAGCCAAACCAAGGGCAATCGCCACCGGTACGTTTAACATGATGAGTATCAGCAAGCTGCCAAACAACACAAGGACCGTCATCGTCTGTTTCCCCCTTTCCTATTCTTTTTCCGGTTTAAACAGGAAGTAGATTTGCTGGATCAACCGGATGGACATCAAGAGGCCGCCAAGCGGAATCGCTGAATAGATCGTCCACATTGGCATTTGCATAGCGGGGGAAAACTGTCCTCTATTAAACATGGTTGTGATCAGATCTGTACCCGCTATGGCCAGAAAAACAGCGAGTCCAAACCAGAGCAGAAGCGAAATCAGCTCAACGACTTTTCTCCCTTTCTCGTTCAACAGATTTTTAAAAGCCTCTACTTTGATATGCTCCTTTTTTCGTATGGCAAAGCTTGCACCGATCCAAATCTGCCAGATATGAACATACCTCGCAAACTCTTCCGACCAGGAAAGAGATGATTCAAAGATGTACCGTGTAATGACCTGCGTGAAAATCAATACAACCATGACAACCATTGTCGCTACGAGAAACCACTCTTCCAGCTTTTGATCCAAGAGCTTTTTTAGGGTCATGCGTTTCACCTCTCATTTCTTTCTGCTAGAAATGAATCCCTTACACCCCACTCTTACCAATCAAGCGGGGCGTAAAGGAATGATTTGTGGATCAATTAGTTGTTAGCTTCCATCGCTTTTTTCACCAGATCTTCGCCGATTTCTTTGGAGAATTGGTCGTATACGGATTTGGAAGCTGCGATGAACGCATCTTTTTGTTCCGGAGTCAGTTCATTTACTTTCATGCCGCTTTCTTTCAGTTTTGCAAGGAATTCAGCATCTTGTTCAGTAGCCAATTTACGTTGGAAATCACGGTATTCAACAGCAGCATCATCGACTACCTTTTTCAGATCATCCGGGAGAGAGTTGTACCAGTCGAGGTTGGTCAACAGAATAGTGGCTGCGTATACGTGGCCACTCATGGTCAGGTATTCTTGTACTTCATAGAATTTGTTGGTGTAGTAAAGAGAAATCGGGCACTCCATGGCATCGTACACTTTTTGTTGCAGAGCCGTGTACAATTCGCCAAAGGCAAATGGAGAAGCATTGGCACCAAAGGAATGAAAGATTGCGGTATGTACTGGGTTTTCCAATGTGCGAAGTTTCAAGCCTTTCAGATCTTCAGGTGTATTGACAGGCCCTTTGTTGTTGGACATGTGGCGGAAACCATTTTCACCAAAAACAAGTCCTTTAAAACCATTCGATTCCAGGTCTTTCATCAGCTCTTGTCCTACGTCGCCATCGAGCGCTTTGTAAGCTGCTTCCTGGGTTTTGAACAGGAATGGCAGGTCAAACACCATGAATTTTTTATTAAAACCAGCCAAAGGCGCTACTGCTGGAATGGTCATTTCCACGTTCCCCAGCTGTACGGCTTCAATCGCTTCACGGTCGGAAGGGAAGAGCGAGCCATTGGAATACAGCTCTACGCTGATTCTGCCGTCAGACTTGGCTTCTACTGTCTCCTTGAACTTCACAGCAGCGATGTGTGTAGACTGTTCTTCTGGCACCAGATAAGCGATGCGCAGCTTGTATTTCTGATCAGAAGCTCCACCACCAGCCGCACCGCCGGAAGGATCGCCTGTTGCTGCTCCTCCGCCACCACATGCTGTCAGCAACAGCATCATGGCTACAGTCAAACCACCAAGTAATTTTTTGCCTTTTTTCATTCCTCGTTCCCCCTTGGTTTCATCTTTGATCTTCTCTCTACGCTTTGAATATGATTCTGCATGGTTGCTCCCGCTAGCTTTCCATCGCGGTTGACCAATGCCTGAATAATGGCTTCATGCTCTTTCAATGCTTCGTCTGCACTCTCTTCGATGGTGCGGGACAGAATCAGGAATCGATAAAACTGGTTAGTGATTTGCTCCACAAAATCCTTGAGCTTCGGATTTTGGGTAACCTCTGCAATCAGCACGTGAAACTGCGAGTCCAGCTCAATGTAGGTGTAGTAGTCGCCTGCGGCAATCGCTTCCTTCTGTCCTACCAGCGTTTTTTCCAGTTCAGCGATAAATTCGTCTGTCACAAACGCTGCGGCTTGCTCCGCAGAAAAAACCTCCAGCACTTCACGCAGTCGAATAAAATGCTTCAGGTCCTCCTCAGTAAAGCTGGCAACCCGGGCCATTTTGCCTGTCTCCAACTCTACCAGGCCATCAAAAGCAAGCTGATTGATCGCTTTGCGCAGCGGAGTTCGGCTGATGCCCAGCATCGAAGCAATCGACTCCTCCGGCAATGGATCTCCCGGCAAAAAGGTTCCCTGCAAGATCGCCTTTTTCATTTCTTTATAAGCCCGATCTGCCAGCGTTTCGCTTTGCGGCAATTTATTCAGCATTTTTTCTGTTCTACCCCCTTATTTCATCGAGATTCAGAATACTGTATACAGGATACTGTTTATATTTTGTAAGTATAGAAAAGAGTTCGACTATTGTAAAGAAAAAAATTTAATTTACTGTTAGATAACTTAACATTGATGTAAACGCTCTTATTTCAGTAAAAAATGCCGAAAAAGAAACGACCGTCCCCCGGTTGAATACCGGGAAACGGTCGCAGTTGCTCAGTTTCCTTTTATACGTGTTTGTTGACACGTTTTTACCTGCAAAGCCCCACTCACATAGGAAGATTTTCCGTTCTCTTCGCTTTGCGGTTGCTGCGGGACCAGATCACCACCGGGATCAGCAGCAGTGACAAGACTCCTCCGGCCAACGAGAGCGTGGCATAGCTGGAGCTTGCTACAACCATACCGGACAGTGCCCCGCCGGATGCTCCAGCCAATGCGATCAAGACATCGATCGTACCTTGCGTTTTCGCGCGGGTAGACAGATCCGTCGCATCCACGATCAAGGCCGTACCACTGATCAAGCCGAAGTTCCAGCCCAGGCCGAGCAGAGCAAGCGCAGCGATCAGGAGCAGCATCGAATCGGCAGGTGCCAACGCCGCGAGAAGGGCTGCGGCGAGGAGAATTCCACCAGACGCATAAGCCATCGCAGTTCGTCCAATCTTGTCGACGAGAACACCCGTCAGCAGGGATGGGAGATACATCGCGGCGATATGGATTCCGATGACCAAGCCAATCTCGCTCAACCCATGGCCATGATGCTTCATGTGTACCGGCGTCATCGTCATGATGGCAACCATCACGATTTGCGTCAAAATCATCACAGTGGCCCCCACGATGATTCCCCGATTGCCCTGTGTCTGCGAAACCGTCTCGGACGGCTGTCTCTGCTCTTTTTTCTGTGCTGCAGCGATGGCTTTGGCGACAACATACGGATCTGGGCGAAGCAAAAACAAGAGGACCAGACCCGCGAGAATGAAGGCTGCGGCGCCCAAAATAAACGGACCCGCCAGCGCCGGAATTCCGAACGACTCGGCAAATCGTCCCATTACTTCCACCATGTTGGGACCTGCCACGGCACCGAAAGTCGTCGAGACCATGGCAATACTGACAGCCGTCGCACGCTGATTGGGCTTCGCCAGGTCAGTCCCGGCATAACGGGCTTGCAGGTTGGTTGCTGTCCCGGCGCCATAGACGAGCAGCGAGGCAAACAAGAGGAGAATATTGCTGTCTACCGCTGCCACAATCACCCCGATCGCGCCTATCCCTCCTGCCAGAAATCCTGACGCGAGCCCGGCGCGGCGTCCGAACCGTTGTGAAAGCCGTCCGACGAGCATCGCCGCCACGGCAGACCCAAGCGTCAGCAAGGCGGCTGGAATCCCGGCATAGCTGTCCGTTCCCAACATATCCTGGGCCAATAAAGCCCCGACCGTTACTCCTGCAGCCAGCCCCGCTCCTCCGAAAATTTGTGAAATGACAACAATGATTAACGTTCGCTTATAGAGCCATCCCTGTTTCTCCGGAGAATTCAGGTAACAGCTGATTTCAGCCGATTTTTGCGACATCCGTTCGTACCACCTTTTTCCTCTCATGGAGCTTCGTCTACATTCAGAAAATGGATACGCAAGCCTGGAGGGTTTGAATTGTCTGTATTTTAGTTTGCTTGCTGTAGATTGTCAATTCTGTAAGTTCAAAGGCAAAAAAAAGCCGGCACAGTGAGGATCACTGTGCCAGGCTGTACCCATCAGGCTTCGATATGCGTATTTGTCTTTTTCCCCCGAATCATCAGCACCATGATAGCCGAGATCAGGACAGAAGCGCCCAAAAAGAGGATACCGATTTTCACCGAGCCTGTTTTCTCTGTAATTACCCCCATGCCATACGGCCCCAAGAAACCGCCCAAATTTCCGATCGAGTTAATCACCGCAATGCCGATGACGGCAGCTTCCCCCAGATAGACACTGGACAACGCCCAGAAAGGACCGAAGAAACAATACATTCCGACCATCGCTATCGTGAGCATGACCATCGACAGGACCGGATTGGGCATGAAGCCCATCATCAACAAGCCGACAGCGCCGATCAAAGCAGGTACAGCGGCATGCAAGTATCGCTCCCCTGTACGATCCGAGCGGCGTGCCCAGAGCACCATCGCCACTGCCGCCGCGATGTTCGGCAGCATGGAGATCAATCCAATCTGGATCGTAGATAAATCACTAGAGAGATCTTTCAAGATAGTGGGCAGCCAGAATGCGATGGCAAGCTGCCCAATCCCAAGCGTGGAGTAGATGATTGCCAAATACCATACTTTCGGATTCTTCAGAGTACGAAGGCTCTCCTTCGTCGAGTGTGTGCGGGATTGCGATTTTGTTTCATGATCCTTGTGCAGCTCCTGAACCAACCAGTCTTTCTCTTCTTTCGTCAGCCATTTCGCTTTTTCAGGTCGATCGATCAGGTAAAAAAAGGTGACGATTCCGAGCAAAATAGCCGGCAAACCTTCCAGGATAAACATCCAGCGCCAGCCCTCAAGGCCCAACCAGTGGATGTTTGTCATCAGCCAGGTGGAAATCGGCGCCCCGATGATCTGCGAGGCAGCGATGGCGGTCATGAACAAGGCAATGGCACGACCGCGTTCTTTTGCCGGGAACCAAAAAGTGATGTACAGGACAATGCCGGGAAAAAAACCTGCCTCTGCCACTCCCAGCAAAAATCGAAGGATATACAAGTAGCCGGCGCTTTGTACAAACCCGGTCAAGACAACCACAATTCCCCACGACACCAGGATTCGGGCAATCCAGACCCGTGCCCCTAACCGATTCAAGAGAATATTGCTGGGTACTTCAAACAGGAAATAGCCAAGAAAAAAGATTCCCGCTACAGCTCCAAACACTTCACTGGTAATGCCGAGATCCTGATTCATCTCAAGGGCAGCATAACCAATATTCACACGGTCCAGATAAGCAATGATGTACAGGAGAAACAGAAATGGAATCAAGCGAAACGTTATTTTCCGGATCGTTCTCTGCTCGATCGTGTCAGTCGTGGATTGAGACATCTGAATACCTCCCATGGATGGGGTTCCCCTTTTTATCATCAAACGAAATATGATACAATTTTGTGGAAGATTTTTTTCTTTTGGATTTCCTGCAGGTTTTCCCCTCTACACAATCGTTCCCAGCGATGGTGTAGAGTACTTGCAGGGAATCATTTTTCTTTTTGCAGCCATTTTTCTTTCAACGCTTGGTTTACCACATTGTTTGGCCAGTGACCGCGCAATGTTTGGATCGCTTGTGCCGAGACTTGCCTGTACATCGTATCTAAGGCTTCTCTGGAAAACATCGCGACGTGCGGAGTGTAGATCACATTTTCCAAATGGATGAGCGGCTCATCCTGGTCTACAGGTTCCCCCTCGCAGACATCCAGTCCCGCTCCTGCAATTTTTCCTGTAGTCAGAGCGTCATAGAGCGCTGCCTTGTCTACAATCGCCCCGCGTGAGACATTGATCAGGACAGCCGAATTTTTCATCTGGGCAAATTGCTCGTACGAGAAGAGATGGAAGGTTTCAGGGGTAAGCGGCGTGTGAATCGATACATAGTCACACTCAGACAAGAATTCTGGCAGATCGGTGTATAAGCGCGCGTTTTCTTCCGCAATCGTCTGAACGAAAGGATCGTATACCGCGATGTTCAAGCCCAGAGCCGTTGCTTTTCTGGCCAGACTTCTTCCGATTCTTCCATACCCCAGGATGCCGAGTTTTTTCCCTTCTAATCGCTCGATCACAATCTCATCCCCAGGTCCGTAACCGCCTGCTTTGGCCCTTTTAGCATATCCCTTGATCTGTCTGTTGAAATTCAGCAGAAAAGCCAGTGCGTGGTTGGACACCTCATCCACGCAATAATCGGGTACATTGCATACGATGATTTCTTTCTCAGTAGCCGCAGGAAGATCGACACAGTCAAGTCCGATCCCACAGCGAACAATTACCTGCAAACTCGGCAATTCGTCCATGACCCTGCGCGTAATCGGCAGCGCGATCACCAAAATCGCGTGAGCATCCCTGCCCTCGCGGATGATCTCTTCCTCTGTTTTCCACTCCTTCCCGACCAGCTCGATGCCAGACAACGCAAACTCCTGCTCGACAATCGCCCATTGCTCCGCGCTCAGCCATTCCTTATCCGCAAAGTAAGCCTTTTTCATCGTTGCCTCTCCTTTATTCCGAACTATACTTTTTGTTCCAATTATTCAGACTATTAATCCCATTCAACAGCCACAAAGCATCCGACCCGACCAGCACCAGCGATGCTCCGCGATGAATCCACCTTTCCGCCTGTTCGATTGTTGGACTAAAAATTCCCCATCGCTTTTGCAATCGCGTGCACTCTTCAATAATGGAAGAAATCGTCTCCTCCAGCTTGGGATGTCCAAACTGTCCAGGTATTCCAAGCTCCATCGACAAGTCTCCAGGACCGATAAAAAAGCCGTCAATTTCTTCGATGGATACGATTTGATGGAAATGCTCCACAGCACCCAAGGTTTCGATCTGCAACCATACTTCATTTTGTGCTTCTGTCTCCACCAGATGTCCAATGTGATAACCGTATAAAGAAGCCCTGCCAGGTCCAAGCCCGCGTTTTCCCAACGGCGGGTATTTGCAGCATTCCACAGCCCGAACGGCTTCCTCATAGCTACGGATTTGCGGGATCAAAACCCCATTTGCCCCCATGTCAAACATTTTGCCCGCTTGATCAGGACGGGAAATCCTCGCCCATCGGAAGGGTACCTGGGACATCGCCCGTAGCATCGATAAGGTATTCTCTTCATCATTTAATCCATGCTCCAAATCCATGACCATCAAGCTCATCTGGTCAGCCAACAGCTCTGCTATACTTGGGCTTGCCAGACCTAAAAATATACCGACTCGCGTCATCGTCATCACCTCCTTTCCCCTTTCTTATCGTCATTTCAACAGTTCCGAAATCTCCATCCCCGCTGCCTTCACCCATGCAGGATCAACAGTCTCCACTCTTGGTAAGGGCCCAGCGACATCGATGGAAGCGACTACTTGCCCGTTAAAAAAGACGGGTGCTGCAATAGACGCGGCATCTTCAATCATCTCTCCCTTGCTGATCGCATAACCCTCGCCCCGAATTTGGTGACACAGCGCCTCCAGTTGGGTTTTATCCGTGATGGAATGTTTCGTAAAAGACTGCAACTCCCTTTGCAAGTACGCTGTTCTCTCTTTCTCGGAAAGGTGCGCCAGAATCACTCTACCTCGTGAGGTAATATGCAACGGCCACTGATCGCCAACCTGGGGGGAAACTCGTAGTCTATGCGTACTTTCAAACCCGACCATGCAGATGACCGTGTCGCCGAAGCGCAGGTTAAGCTGCACAGATTCCTTCGTGCGTTGCCAAAGCTCTGTAATCATGGGCATTGCCGTATAGATAACGGGGTGCTGCTTTTGCGCCGATTGGACCAGTCGCCATATACCAAGCCCTAACCGGTATTTTTGATCGTTATCCGGCTCCACAATCTGATATTGCATATACGTTTCCAATATACGGTAGACAGTCGTTCGATTAATCGATGTTCGTGCAGCCAATTCTGCCGGGGATAGCGGTCCATCTGCTTGGGCCAAGGCGAACAGCACATCCAGTGAATTGCTCAAGCCTTGCAGCGTCGAGATCCCTTTCTTATCTGTTTCCATCACAACCACCTCTTTTGTTCCCTACAGGAACATTTTGTTCTCTATATACAATTGTATTTCACCATACTCTAGCCGTCAATATCAGAAAAGTTAGATTTATCATTTCATAAAAAACAACCCGGGCATGCTCGTCCGGGTTGTCATCCTTTATTTCGTCTAGTTATTGCGCGGTATATCCCCCATCCACCAGCAGGCTGGTACCTGTGATGAATGATGCCTCCTCGCTCGCAAGGAACAATACGGCTTTGGCTACTTCCTCCGGTTTGCCGAGACGTCCCATCGGATGCAAACCAATCAGATGCTCGTTCATGGCTTCATCGCGTCCTGCAATCAATGGTGTATCAATATAACCCGGGCAGACCGCATTGACACGGATACCTTGTTTTGCATACGTAATCCCCAATGTCTGGCTTAGCAGCTTGACGCCGCCCTTGGCAGAAGAATACGCCGTAACACCCGCTTTTCCAGCGTGACTGTGGATGGAGCCGCAGTTGACGATAGCACCTCCCGTACCCTGGGCAAGCATCTGCTCAATGGCGTATTTATCGCATAAGAATACTCCGGTCAGATTGATGTCAATCGTTTTTTGCCAATCCTCCAGGCTGAGCTTATCGGCTGGCGCATCCTTGGCGATCCCCGCATTGGCGAACAGGATATCCAGCTTGCCGTATTTGGCTACGGTAGCCTGCATCATCTGCTTCACTTCATCTTCTTTGGTTACATCCGTTTTGACAAAGAGCGTATCGTATCCTTCCCCGTTCAGCTGCTCAGACAGCTCTTGTCCGCGTTCGGAAAAGTCTGCGATGACTACTTTTGCCCCTTCTTTTGCAAAAAGACGAACCGTGGTTTCTCCAATTCCGCTTGCTCCACCTGTGACGATGGCAACCTTGTTCGCAAATCTCATGTCGAATCCCTCCTCATGTATGGATGAACAGCCATCACCTTATTGGGCTGTGCCGCCGCCGTCAATCACCATCTCGGCTCCGGTGACGTGGGAAGATTCATCCGAAGCGAGGAACAGCACGATGTTGGATACATCTTCTACAGTTCCCAGTCGCCCAGTTGGCACACCCTGTGCCAATTCTTCTTTGGTATGCTTCGTCGCTTCCGAGGCATAGGCAACCATTCCGGTATCGATATAGCCAGGGTGAATGGAATTGACCCGAACACCGGTGGACGCATACTCGATCGCCGCATCCTTTGTCATGATGCGGACTGCTCCCTTGCTTGCTCCGTACAGGACATGCCCGGGAGCACCAATCAATCCCGCGATCGATGATGCATTGATGACAGAGCCGCTTTTTTGTTTGGCCATGACAGGCATCGTATGCTTCATACCCAAAAATACTCCTGTCACATTGATTGCCATCAGCCGATTCCAATCTTCCAGCGTGATTTCCGCAAGTGGTTTTATGATATAAATGCCTGCATTATTAAACAGGATGTCTACTTTTCCATAGTGTTGCACCGTTTCCGCTACGACTTGTTCCCATTGTTCCTCGCGCGTAACATCGTGAGCAATCGCCCATGCGTCTCCTCCCGCTCCCTGAATTTCGGCTACAGTCTTGCTGGCACTCTCCTGATTGATATCCGTGACGATTACCTTTGCTCCTTCTTTCGCAAAACGAAGAGCTGTGGCCTTCCCGATGCCAGTGCCCCCGCCTGTGATAATCGCTACTTTCCCTTCCAGTCTCGCCATTGTGAACGCCTCCATTTCGATTTGCGATTCGTGGTTTGATCGATGAGGATATGTGATTGGTGCCCTTGCTTCTAGTATAGACCTTCATTATATTTAATAATATGTAAAGATAATTACCGTTCCTTTAATCCTGCTAAAGGATGTGAACCATATGCACTTGGAGCAACTCGAATATATCGTCGAAGTAGCAAAAACCGGCTCTTTGACCAAAGCATCGCAGAACAAGCACGTCACACTGTCGGCGATTAGCCAAGCCCTCTCCAGTCTGGAAGCAGAGCTGGGCGTTCCCCTCTTTACTCGTTCTCGGTTGGGCGCAGTCCCTACACCAGAAGGACGGATTCTTATCAAGAAAGCCTTTGATGTGCTGCTGAAGCTACAAGAGCTACGCGAAGAGGCTCAACATTTTACCAATACGATCAGCGGTGAGCTAAGACTTGCGACCATTCCCGGCCCGATGAACCTGCTGGTAAACGCGATCGCCAGCTATAAAAAGGATTACCCTCAGATTCGTTTTGAAATCACGGAAAAAGGAACGCAAGAAATCCTAGAGGACATTCGCCATGAAAAACTCGATATCGGATTGATCATCCTGTACGGCGACCTTGTCCCCAAAAACGCAGGACTGGTTTTTGATCCCGTATTACCGGTAAAAATGGTCGCAGGAGTATCGAAAGACTCCCCTCTCGCTTTCCACGACACTGTCTCACCCGAGGAATTGCGCCGCCTTCCCTTTGTGTTATACGCGGATGAATACGTCAAATGGTTTGTAGAAGACTTTTCCGCTACTTACGGCCCAGTCGATATATTGTTTACGACCAACAACACCACAGCCATTCGCAATGCCGTGAGAGAAAATCTGGCTGTCACCCTCGGCATCGACTACTCCTTTATCGACGAGCCTTATTTGTCCAATCAGGATATTCTCACTCTGGACTTGGACATTCCCAAGCAACCCGTCTATCTAAGCTGGGTCCGATCCAAGGAAAGACATTTCTCGCAAATCTCCAAGAACTTTACGAACCGTCTGCAGTACGATTTGAAAAAAAGAGTGAATCTGCTCCTTCCCTAGTAGCATCTGCCGGACAACAAAAATCCCCCTACTCGATGAGAAGCAGGGGGAAATGTATTACGCTTGCCTATTTCGTTCTACCTTTTGCACAAAGTTTGCCATCAGTTGTTCCAGCAATTTCAAGCCCATTTCATCTGTAAATCGACCTTCCTCATCAAACTTCAAATGAAGCTGCGGGACCAACACTTCCGGACGATTAACCGTGTCCAGATTCAGCGCGAAAAGCTGCTCACGCAAATGAAGCTGTCCGCGGGAGGTACCAAAACCTCCTGGAGTTCCCCCCATGATCGCCGCAGGCTTCAAAGCCAGTGGTGTGCCTACTGCTTGACGGGACAACCAATCCAAGGCATTTTTCAATACACCGGGAATGGACCAATTGTACTCCGGAGAACTCATCAGGAAGCCATCTGCCGATTTGCACAATTCCACGAGCTTCAGGACAGCCTCTGGCATATTTTCTTCGAGATCCTGATTGTAATGAGGCAGCTGTGAAATATCAGCCAATGTGAAGGTATACTGCTCAGGCAGATATTCCCTCGCGTTCAGTAGCAGCTTGGTATTCAGTGATCCTTTGCGCAGACTGCCGGAAATACCGACAATATGTGGTTTGCGAGTCATAGGTATCCCTCCTAAGTATACTTACTAATATTTTATGTTTAGAAACTCTTGGTGTTCATTATACTTGAAATGATTCCTTGATGGAAGTTTTTTATTAAATTAGGTACGTTCCCTAATTAAGAAAACCAGCAGAGGCCGCTGTCCTTGGCTCTTCTGCCGGTTTCGTTTTTTTATATCTTGGGCTTGTTTACAATCAGGCTTGTGCCAACTTTTGACTCATCATGAACTGATCGATGATCTGATTAAATTTCTCGTCATGCTCCCAAAACATCATGTGTCCTCCCAATACTTCCACGGCTGACTGCGGGGCATGCTGCTCAACGAAATTCTTCGCGGTATCGGCCCAATGCTCCGCAACTATCGTCAGAGTCGGTACTGATTCGCTGGCAAGTTTGGCTTCAGCCCGGTAGTCCGAGAACATGCCGGAAGCAAAAAGATTCGCAGCGATGTAATGCGGGGTCTTGAGCGACTGCTCTACGATCCAGCCCAGCTCCTCTTCGTTCAGCTCTCTTTGCACCATCACGCCCGTCGCATACGCAGCAATAAACTCCCGTTGTTTTTCGGAATCACGCAAATATGTGTTATAGGCCGCCGCGATCTCATCGAGCGGTCCTTCTACCCAATCTTGCTCATGGTTGACTGACAGCGGTTTTGCAGACAAGTCCACGAAGACCAGTGATTTGATATTTTGAGTCCCGTGTTGCCTGATGTACTCCCACATCGTCAAGCAACCAAATGACCAGCCGACCAAAGTGACGTCTTTCAACTCCAACGCTTCTATCACTTTTGCCCAATCGGAGCCGTGAGTGGCATAATCATTTCCGTGCATCGTGACAGACGAACGGCCATGGCTGCGCGGATCGATGGCAATGACTCTGTTCGTCTTCTGAAAATGTTCCATTTGCTTATGAAAAACTTCCGTCGTAAACGTCCAGCCTGGAATGAAAACGATAGGGTCGCCTTGTCCTACATCCTGAACAAAAAGCTCAACACCTGGTTCCACTTTGATATACTTGCCGCCTTGGAGCATTCTTGTCAGCCTCCCTTTTTCCGAATAGTAAGACTATTATTCGCAGAAAATTTGAAAAATCCTTGCGATTCCATTGTCACGTTGAGGGCATTTTTCATGACAAACCGGAGTCAGTGGGTTGAAACTGCAAAAACATCACTCCAATGATGAGTGATGTTTTACAAGGCCAAATCTATTTAAGATAGCCAATGAAGCGGTACGGTTATAATCAAAGGGAACAAAACAAGCAAAATTAGTACAATCACTTCCGCTAGCAAGAAAGGCCATATTCCTTTTAGGATATCCTCCATGCCAATTTTCCCCACCCCACAAGCTACATTTAATACTGTACCTACTGGAGGTGTGAGCAACCCGATACAACCATTTATGATAAATAGAACTCCGAAATATACCGGATCAATACCAGCCTCCACTACAATTGGCATTAACACGGGAGTTAAGATCAAAATTGTAGGGGTCAAATCCATCGCAGTACCAACTACGAGAAGAAGTAAAGTTATGGCCAATAAAAGCAGTAATTGATTATGAATCAAAGGACCAAGTAGATCTGTAACGGTGGCCGGAATATTCGCAACCGTTATCAACCAAGCACTTACCATCGCAGCTGCAACCAGGAACATAACCACACTGGTGGTTTTAGCAGAAGCCACGAGAATTTTAAATAAATGATCTAACTTCAATTCACGGTAGATGAACAGCCCTACAAATAACGCATAAAATACCGCTATGACAGCAGCTTCCGTAGGAGTAAAGATACCACCCCGAAGCCCTCCTACGATAAGTACGGGCAAAAAGAGGGCCCATAGTGCTTGCTGTGCAGCTGTGAGCATTTCCTTGGTAGATTTGCGCGGAAGAATTTCTACCTTGTCCTTTCGTACTACAAGCATCCAGGTTACAACTAAAGCTATTGCAATCATCAGACCAGGTACAATCCCAGCCATAAACAATTTCGTAATGGACACCCCGCTCGTGACTCCAAAAATAATCATCGGAATACTAGGGGGAATGATCGGCGCAATAATTCCACCCGCCGCAATCAATCCGGTAGAACGGTTTCGGCCGTATCCAGCCGCGACCATCATTGGGATGAGAATGGCTCCCAACGCGGCTGTATCTGCTACCGCGGATCCGGACAAACCAGCAAACAGAACGCTACCCATAATCGCTACATAGCCCAAGCCACCGCGAACGTGGCCAACCAAAGCCATTGCCAGGTTTATAATTCTTTTGGAAATTCCCCCGGCATTCATCAACTCGCCAGCCAGAATAAAGAAAGGGATTGCTAACATGGGAAAACTGTCTGCTCCGTTAATGAGGTTTTGCGCGACAATCTGGGTATTGAAAATATCCAGATAAAACATCATGGCTATCGCGCTTACCAAAAGGGCAAAGGCAATTGGCATTCCGAGTGCCATAACAGCTATCAGTGAACCAAGAAAAATGACTAATGACATCTACCTTTCACCTCTCCCCTCATCCTGTCCTTGCTGAGATGTTGCGTCCGCCGTTTCTTGGTGAAGGGTTTCCATAATCTCATCTTCGGATTCTTTTATCTGTGTCATCTGTTCGACTGCATCTTTATTCTTAATTACTTGAATCATATTGTGCACGACAATCACAGCCATTCCGATGCTCATGATGACGCCGATTCCGTAGATCAAAGATAGAGGTAATCCTGTTGCAGGTGCTGCACTGTTTACATTAATTAGGGTCATTTCCCAACTGCCATCCAGCAAGATCCAGAGCACATAGAGAATGATGAGATGGCTCAACAGGAAGGCTACTCTTTTTACGCGATTTGACAGTCTCTTCAGGAGCATATCGACCCCTAGATGATCTCGATCTTTCAACGCTCCTACGGCACCGAGGAAAACCATCCATATGAACAGGAATCGCGACATTTCCTCCGACCAGGTGATTCCTGAATGAAATACGTAGCGCAAAACCACATTGCCAAATACCAGGACAGCCATCAAAGCCAGGCATACTGCCAGCATTACATTCAACGACCTGTTCAATAAGTTTCTTTCCTTCATCTGTGCTACCTCCTTTATGCCATGCTTAAAGGTAGATACATCTTAAAGAGATTCCTCCCCTTAAGATGTATCTGCTGTCCATCTATTTCGTTGCCTCTAGCAATTTGTTGTACAGTTCTTCTCCTAATACGGAAGTATATTCTGAATACAAGGATCTTGCTTTATCCATAAATTTTTGTTTTTCTTCCGGACTTAGCTCCGTAATTACCATTCCATTTTCCGCTAAATAGGTTAAGGCTTCATTCACCTCTTGCTGATTCAACTTTCGTTGTTCACCTTTACTCTCATCTACTGCCTTATTGATGATTTCCCTTTCTTGTTCAGAAAGGGAATCCCAAAATTTTTTACTAACCATAAAAATGTTCGGGCTATACACATGACCTGTTTTGGTCAAATATTTTTGGATTTCGTTGAATTTGGATGTCTTTATAAGACCAGCGGGATTTTCCTGACCGTCAATCACCTTTTGCTCCAGAGCAGTAAACAATTCCGAGAAGTCCATAGGGGTAGGAACTGCGCCTAATTTACTCCATAGATTCAAGTGGACCGGATTGGGCAGGGTCCGTATTTTCAAACCACTAATATCGTCAATCGACTTTACTTCTCTCATATTATTCGTTAAATGTCTAAAGCCAATTTCCCAATAGCTCAAGCCAACTATGCCCATTTTTGGAAGATCATCAAGTAGCGTTTGTCCAATCGGCCCATCAAGAACCTCGTAAGCCTTTTGTTCATCTTTAAACAAAAAGGGCAGGTCCAAGGCAGAAAAACGTTGAGCATATGAAGTAAGCGATCCCGGCGACATCATGGACGCTTCGATCGTGCCGAGTTTCATTGCATCAAAAACTGCACTGTCTTTGCCTAGCTGTCCGTCTGGATAGATCTCTACTTTGATAGATCCACCTGATTCTTTTTCAATTTTTTCGCCGAGTTTAAACAGTTCTTTTGTGTATGAAATATCTCTGGTCCCTGTAAGCGCTATTTTCAATTTCTTTTTCTGGACGGGTGTTTCTCCAGAAGCAGAGGGATTGGTTGTATTGGAAGAGCATCCGACCAGAGTCAACAAGCAAGCCAACACTAAGAAAACAATGATTTTTTTCATCCATTTTCCCCTCAATTCCGCATGTAAGATGTATTTTTCTATCGATAAAGCCTTGATTTCTTTGCTACCTGGATTCTCGATCCTGCTTGAGCACATTACTTCTCCCATTCAGGGTTGTAAAATTCTCCGAATAGCTCCTCATCCGAGGGTCGATCCTCAGCAATCGGACGGGATACCCAGGTTGTATTCATGTAATGTTTCAGGTTCACGTTCTCGGAAACGATATTTCCTCCCCAGGTACCGCAGCCCAAACTCGAAGTCATCGGCATCCCATTATTAAACGCACCTGCGTTTGCCTTGGATTGCGGCTGACGAACCATGATCCTACTAACCGGGGCAGCCAGTCCAAGACGATGAATATGTTCATCATTGAACGAGTAGATTCCGCATGAGTGCCCCTTTCCTCCGACTTCATAGATAGCACGCATCCTATCAAGCGCATTCTCGAATTCTCCTCCATATTTATATACGGCCAGCAGTGTGGTCAACTTCTCACCAGAAAATGGATGCTCTTTTCCAATTCCATCCCCTCTCACGATGATAAACTTGCGGTCAGCGGGGATCTCAAATCCGGCTATTTCAGCTAGTTTGGTAGCTGCCAGCGCCACAGTTGTCGGAATACGGTGTCCTTCTTCATCCCACATCACGGCCCGAAGCTTGGCTTTCTCCTCTTCGTTGGCTAGGTAACCGCCTTCTTTCACGAGCTGTTCCAGCATAGGCTCAAAAACTTGATCGCTAATGATTAGATTCCCATCTGCGGAACAACCGGAACCGAAATCCGATGTTTTACTTAACATCGTGTTGTGAGCAGCTTCAGCGATATCGGCGGTCTCGTCTATAATCATCGTAGAATTCCCGGCTCCTACTCCGTAAGCCGGAATCCCAGAGCTGTATGCGCTCTTGACCAAGTCCTTGCCGCCCGTCGCTAGAACCATATCGGCCCGAGCCATTAGCGCATTAGTCATTGAAATATTGACATTTGTCAGACATTGCAGAATATCTGCTGGCGCTCCTTCCCTCTCAAGCGCCTCTCTCATCAACTGTACGGTCTCGAAAGACGTTTTCTTGGAACGGGGATGCGGAGAGAAAATGACTACGTCGCGTGCTTTAATGGCATAAATGGCTGTTCCTGCAGGAGTCAGATCAGGGTTGGTAGTCGGAACGATGGAAGCAATAATGCCAACGGGTTTTGCGTATTTCACAATTCCTTTTTCCGGATTCTCCTCAATCATCCCAATGCTCTTCTGCCGCAACGCATCCCGCAGGATTCCGCGAATCTTGAAGCGTTTGCTCATACGGCTTACCGGATCGCCCAGTCCGCTTTCTGCGATCCCCATTTCCACCAGATGAGAAAAGGTCTTCTTGTTGGATACCGTCCAAGCTACTGCCTGACATAAACGATCTACCTTCGCTTGATCGTAGGTCTCGATGATCGCAAGAGCCTTTCTCGCCTTTTCAAGAGCGGCATCCAACTCCTCTACTTGTTCTTTTGTAAGCTCCTTCGTCTTGCTTATTGCTTCTACCACTTTGAGCACCTCCGAAAATTAAGCTTTGACCGTTACGTGATGAACTTTCTTTCCTGGCGAGTAAATATCCATAATATTCCAATGTCCCGCTGTCGGCGTTGGGACATTTTGCATTTCGACATCAATAACAAACGGTTTGTTCGATTCGATTGCATGTTGCAAAACAGGTTTAAACTCTTCCGCTGATTTAATTTTTACCCCTTCAATTCCATACGCTTGCGCAATCGCGGCATAATTTGGCGAGTAAGGTTGTCCATTTTTATGGAACAAGGTGCCAAGGGTTGTCCCAAAATGGGCTTTTTGCAGACCGGCAATTGTACCGAAGGCATAGTTATTCATGATGATCCATATAACTGGGATGTTTTCTTCAAAAGCCGTTGCCAACAAAGCCGGGTTTTGACCAAATCCCCCATCCCCCACCATGGAGATGACCACTTTATCCGGTTGGGCAATTTTGGCTCCCAGGGCAGCCGGAGCCCCAAACCCCATCGTGGCAAATCCACCGGGTGTAAATACGGTACCTGCTTCGTAAACAGGGAATTGCTGTCCAACCCCGTTTTTATTCCATCCTACATCTGTCGTGATATAGGCATCCTTCGGCAATACCTCTCGTACCTCTTGCAGAATTCGCTGCGGTGTCATCGGATAGGTATCGTTTTGAATGTGCTCCAGATTGTTCTGTTGGAACTCTTCGCGATTCTTCGCGATTGCATGTTTTAACGCTTCATTTTGTTTTCCAGTGGGCAAAAGCTCCCTAGCCACTTGGTTGAGAACGATGAGCGCTTGTTTCAGATCTGCGACCACTCCGATCTCTACTGGATAGTTCCTGCCGATTTCATTCGGATCGATATCGATGTGAATCAACTTGCTTCCAGGAATGTTGAATGTATATTCGGACTCCCAGGAGCTGCAATCTGCCTCAGAAAAACGGGTACCTAAAGCTACGATCAGATCTGCCTGGCGACACATATCATTGATAAAGCTGGTTCCCCAGAAGCCGGTCATTCCCAGTGTTAGCGGATAGTCATCTGTGATCGCTCCTTTTCCCATCAGCGTATAAGCAACGGGAAGATTCAGGTGCTCCGACAATTCTCGTAATTCTTTGGCAGCGTCAGCCAGCAAGACGCCCCCGCCTACATAGAGTACCGGATGATTGGCCCTGATCAGCTGATCGATGATTTCTTTCGCCGTCTCGTTATCAATCGAAGGCTTGTGCAATTTTTTGGTGTGCGTTATTAATCTTTCGAATAAAGCAGTATCAACTTCCATTAAAAAGATATCCATCGGCACCGACACTAATACGGGACCGGGTCTGCCGCTTACCGCCAGTTGGAAAGCCTTTTCAAGAATTTCTGGAAATAGCTCCGGACGATCTACACGCCATGCACGCTTTACAAACGGACGGTAGATCTCGTATTGGGAGGCATCAGCGTGAAGGTTAACCTCTTGATGTGGATGCTTCCCGTAATAATGACTCGGTACATCTCCTGCAATCACAACCATCGGAATGGAATCAAGGGCCGCATTGGCTACGCCTGTTGCAGCATTGGTTAATCCCGGTCCTAGGTGGCTTAATACAACCGATGTTTGTTTTTTTGCTCTTGCATACCCGTCAGCCATATGAGCAGCGATTTGTTCGTGTCGCACACTCACAAACTTGATCGTACTTTTCTCCAATGCGGTCAATACTGCGATATTGGTGTGACCACAAAGCCCAAAGATATGTTCAACTCCCCGTTCTTCCAGATACTTCACTAATTGATGAGAAATAAGATCTTTCATCAATATTTGCCCCCTAAGAATGAGATCTCACTAACCTAATTTTTGCTGCTTTGTCAGCTTCGAATGAAGCTGAGAACAAGGACCAGCCTGTAGAAGGAAACTCCCTCCATCGTGACCGATAATGCCTTTCACTTGGTTAGCAACGTCTAGCAATCGCTCCTGATCGATTCCAGTATGGACATCCATTTCTTCAAAACAATGAACCAGATCCTCCGTAGCGATATTCCCAGTTGCTCCAGGGGCATAGGGACATCCCCCCAAACCTGCAATCGAGCTGTCGAAGTGAACGATACCGTGCTGAAGTGCGGCAATCGCGTTGGCTAGAGCCATTCCGCGCGTGTTATGAAGATGCATCGAGAAGATCATCGAAGGAAAGCTTTTTATCAACGCTCCTAGTACATCATCGACCTGCTTGGGATTAGCCACGCCGATGCTGTCCGCCAATGAAATTTCATTTATTCCCAGCGATTGATAATGAGCCAGAATGCTTGTCAGCCTCTCCAACGGCACTTTTCCTTCATAAGGGCACCCAAATGCTACAGAGATGGAACCACCGACTATCACGCCATGCTTTTGAGCGAGTTCAACAATCGGTTTGAATCCTTCTTGAGCCTCTTTAACCAGACAATTCGCATTGGATATGCTATGGGAGTCCGATGCGGACAGCATCAGCTTCAGCTTTTTGATCCCTGCATCAATCGCACGCTGGGCTCCTTTTACATTTGGAACGAGAGCACGCAGCTTGATATTTTGCTGGTCCTGAATGGCACGAACCACTTCTTCTGCATCGCGAAGTTGGGGAATAGCCTTTGGATGTACAAAAGAAGTAATCTCCATTGCTTGAATGCCTGTTGATGCTAATAATCGCACCATTTCAATTTTCTTCTCTGTTGGAATCCATTCACGCTCTGCTTGAAAGCCATCGCGCGGTGCCACTTCACAAACGACGACATTGGCCGGCAATTTCATACATGTCCTCCTTCCTTTAGAATGTCATCACAATGCGAATCGGGTTGCCGATTCTTTCTCTCAAAATACGCAAACCTTCATTCACTTCATCCAAAGAAATCGTCTGTGTAATCGAACCAGAAATATCCAACTCCTTGCTTTCTATCAATGAAATCAATGTTTCAATCTCAAAAATCGTAGCTCCCCACGCCCCTTGTAAGGTGAGTTCTCCCCGAACAAAGACACCAGGATCAACGGTTTGAATCGGCTTAGTGCTAAGTCCGCAGATGGTCGCCCTTCCTCCCTTGCGTAAAACACGGACGGCTTGGTCAATCGTACTGGGAATTCCAACAAACTCCAGTGTGGCATCAACCCCATCGCCGTGATGCCTGCGAATGGCTTCTACCGGGTCTTCCAATTTGGCATTGATCGGGATAGCACCCAAAGCAGCAGCACGTTTTATGGAAACCTCGTCTACGTCAACCGCATATACAACAGAAGCGCCTGCTATTTTGGCCAACTGAACCGCATGAATACCAAGACCCCCGATCCCGATAACAGCTACGGATTCTCCAATTCGAATTTCTGCTCTTTTCGAAATTGCATGGTACGGCGTGGCGACCGCATCCGTCAACACTGCCCCCTGCTCGAAGGAAATGGTATCAGGCAACTTGATCATGATTTGTTCCGGAACCTTCAAATACTCTGCATAAGCACCGGCATAGTGATGCCCAATAATCTTCTTGTTTTCGCAGATAATCTCATTTCCTTCGTAGCAATTTCTGCAAGACCGACACGGGATGTGGCAGTTTACCGCGACTCGGTCTCCCACTTTCCATTTACTTACCCCTTCCCCAATCTCCGCAATATACCCCGCGCATTCATGACCAATAATAAGCGGGAGATCACGGACTGTAGTACCGTCAATAATGTGCAAATCCGAATGACAAATGCCGGATGCTTTGACCTGAATCAAGACCTCTCCGTACCCTACTTCCGGAATGGGTACCTGCTCAATAACCAGTGGTTCTCCCACGCGATACAATACTGCAGCCTTCATGGTTCGTGACATGATTTTTTCCTCCAGATCTCTCTTTGCTTGAAAAGAATGATACGAAATCGATGCTTTTTTTGCTTATTCCACTCGAACAGCTTGCATTTGGGCAATTAGGCTTAGCTCGGACACTTTGAATGCATGCTCTTGTGTCATCGCATTTTCTGTCTTATTGAGACAATCCAGAATCAGTTCGCCAAAATACGGATACCCGACTTTGCCATACAGCTCCAAATGATATTGCCCTTCTTGATTTACCAGATATAAGTGATCACGTTGTTTATCCCGGACAATGTCGGTGTACTTTCTGAGCTCAATGTATCCTTCCGTACCGAGAATGAAACAACGCCCGTCACCTCCGGATTCTACATCTCCCAATCCACTTGGGGTCAGCCAATCCACTCGAAAATAACCAGTAGCGCCGTTATCGCCAAGCAGTGTCACGTCACCGAAATCCTCCAGCTCTTCATATTGCTTGAAGCGGTAGTTGGCTACCTTGCTGTTGAGCACCTTGGCATCTTTGCATCCTGCATAAAAAAGAAACTGGTCGATTTGGTGACTCCCGATGTCAACAATGATTCCCCCTGTTTTTTTCTTCTCAAACCACCATTTCGGCCGTTCGCCATACAGGTGCAGTTTGTGCGGAGCAAGATTGATCACTTGTACCACACGTCCGATAGCTCCATCCTTGATGAGTTGTCCTGCAAATACGGCACTTTCCACATGGATTCGCTCACCATAATAAACGGCGTGCTTCCGTCCGGTCTCGGCAACCTTTGCCTTGGCTAGTTCCAATTGTCCAAGAGTAGTGAATGCTGCTTTATCTGAAAAAAAGTCTTTTCCGTGATCCATTACCCTGATCCCCAAAGCAGCCCGATCTGAAGGTATGGCATCCGTCATAACCAAACGCACTTCCGGATCCTGCAACACTTCTTGTTCTGCTCTTGCCACTTTTACATCCGGGAATACTTCACGGAACTTTTTGATCTTTACCGGATCTGGATCGTATACCCATTTCAGTGTAGCTCCTGCCACGATCAAACCATCACACATGGCATAAAAATGAGGATGATCAATTCCCACTACTGCAAAATAAAACTCACCTTTGCTTACTACGGGTTGGGGTTTTCCTTGAGGAGTATACTTTGAACCGTTATAGCTTTGCATGACCTTCTTTCCTCCTTCACGTTTGTGGCAGTCCATACTTTGAAACCGATTGCAAACATGCATCTCTACGATTGAAATTTACTAAACTGCGAAGAAACCTACGTTACTGAATCGATTCACTGAATCGATTCAGTAACGGATGTAAACATCATAATTTCAAACAATAATGTTGTCAATTAAATAATTCTATTCAGAAAAGTTAAACTTTTATCGCTTCAGTTGTATCTTGCGTCAAGAAAGAAGAATATTTATTCTAAATGAATCGATTCAACGGCAAAATTAATTGCAATTGAACCATAAAGCATCTTTGTCAATAAGATAATTGAATTTTTATCACTATGTTGATAATGTTTTAAGTACATGCAAGAATGATCTACATTCTTTTACAAGAATGAAATGCTCGGCTCATACAATTTCTCCCTCGTTCTGGGTCATTTCTAAAGCTTCCGTGCCCAATCCAACTACTTGCAATTTAGCAGCTATACATCCCAATATTCATACAAAGTAGGTGTCCGATATATGAAACCCAAAAAACGTAATCGCGTTACTTTACAAGAGGTGGCTAATCACGCTGGTGTATCCAGAACCACCGCCTCGTTAAGCGTCAACAATAGCCCATCTATTCCGGAGGCAACCCGTGAAAAGGTCCTGGAATCTATGCGAGAGCTAGGCTACGTTTATGATCGCGTCGCCGCCAATCTTCGCTCTCAGCGGTCGTCGACGATCGGACTCATCATCGATGAAATCGCGAACCCCTTCTTTTCAGAATTGCTCGATGGCATCCATTACGAGATGGATAAGGCAGAATATACAGTCTTAACAGGCACTACGCATGATTCCCTGGACAAACAAATTCGGCTTCTGTCGACCATGGCAGAGAACAGAGTAGGCGGCATGATCTTTTCACCTGTTTCCAGCAGCTCGCAAGAAACCATTGATCAAATTAAGCATTGGGATATCCCTGTTGTCATTGTAAACAAACACATCTTTGGATCTACATACGATTATGTAGGGATTGACAATGCTCTAGGGGCACAAAAGGCGGTTGAACATCTTATCGGGAAGGGGCATCAAAGAATTGCTTTTTTAGGTGGTTCCCAAAAGTCTTTTCCGTGGCAAGAAAGAATACGTGGATACCAAAACGCCCTTCTTCAGGCAGGGTTAGAGATTGATGAATCTCTCATCATTAATAGCCCTAGCACAAGAGAAGGCGGGGCACATGCCATTCAGCAGATTTTCCGGATACCAAAACCAACCCACCCCACTGCGATCTTCTGCTATAACGATGTAGTAGCAATCGGTGTTATGCAAGAATTGAAAAAATCCGGGATCATGCCCGGTAAACATTTGGCAATTGTCGGATTCGACAACAACAAAGACGCTGAAATTGTTACTCCTGGGCTAACTACAGTCAATTCGTTTACACGACAAATCGGAACACACGCTGCCCTACTATTGCTTCAACGTTTAATGGGGTTCGACGAAGATCCGCAAACAATCATCCTGGAACCAGAGCTCATTATCCGCGATTCCTGCTCTTACTCTCCATAAGATGGAAAACAACCCATACCATTTCAAGAAGGCGGCATTAGAAAACCTGGCTGTGTCAAAATAATTGGCGCAGCCAGGTTGATAGAAAAGCAGCTTGATTTCCTGTGCCCCAGACGATACTTCTTCGTTAGCAGCAGAGACTTTCTTCCTTATTATCAGCAATCTCGTCCACATCGCCACGACTGAAAATCCCCTGTATTTCCCTGGAACGGTTATGCAGTTTCTGAACCATTTCCGTTGAAATTTTCACTGTTGCAAGAATTAATCCATCTGCAGGACAGTTTTTTGAATCATCATCGCGGCGTTGTTATTAATTGCAAAAGGTAATAATTACCCAATCACTTGGCAAAAATACGCAGAACACGACCTACAGAAGCAAGCAGGTGATTATCTATGATCAGCCATTTCGTTCAAAAATTAACTGATTTTATGGGTAATCCAGCAGATTTAACCGTACATCTACTCCCTCCTGCAGAAGGGACAGATCCCGAAGCGGTTCTCCTGTATCTATCAAGCATAACGGATGCTTCCAAGATCAATGAATTGTTCCTGAAACCGATCTATTCTTCCCTCCTCAGCAATCAGGCCATTTCCGATCTGGCAGGGCTATTCATCCATCATGAATTCCCTGTAAGCGGAAGCTCCATAGATAAGGAGATTTCTACGGTCGCACGTCAATTGTATCAGGCGAAGTGCGTTTTCTTGGCAAATAGTGAAAAGAAGGCAATCGCCGTAGACGTCTCCCAATGGCACGACCGCTCCGTTACTGCCCCAGAGATCGAACATTCCATTATTGGACCACGGGACGCTTTCGTGGAAGAGCTATCGGTGAATGTATCGATGATTCGCAGGAGGATTCGCCATGAAAATCTGATCGTGGAGTCCTTTGAAGTAGGGGACAAATCTCGGACGAAAGTAAACCTGGTTTACATGAAAGGGCTTGTCAATGATCAGGTGCTAGAACAACTCCAGCAGCGTATACAGGCCATTAACATAGACATTGTCCTGGATACTACCCAATTGGCAGATCTGATCGTGAACAAAGGCAAGTCGTTTAACCCGTTTCCTTTGTTTCAAGTGTCAGAACGACCGGATAAAGTGGTTGCCTCTATCATGGAAGGAAGAGTTCTTCTATTAGTAGATACAACGCCTACAGGTGCGATTTTCCCAGCTACAGTCGCCTCTCTCTATCAAACCACGGACGACTATTACTTTCCGGCGCTTTCAGGAACGTTCATTCGAATCGTTCGCTATATTGGGTTACTGATTACGCTATTTCTCCCTGGCATTTATGTCTCGATCACGTCTGCGAACTACGATGTACTTCGCATCGAGTTTATGCTGGCAGTCGCGGCAAGTCGTGAAGGTGTCCCTTACCCGGCATATATTGAAGTATTGATTATGATGACATTGCTAGAGTTGATCAACGAAGCTACTGTGCGATTGCCCAAAGTAATAGGTGGAACAGCCACAATCGTCGGCGGTCTGATCATTGGGGCATCCGTCGCCCAATCCCATTTGGTCAGTAATATCATGATCGTCGTCACAGGTGCAGTAGCAATTGGCAGCTATACGGTCGCCAACTATATGATCGGCGTGGCATGGAGGATGTGCAGTTATGCCCTCGCACTCCTATCCATAATTTGGGGGTTAAACGGGATCGCCATCGGCTCTTCCATTATGTTGTTGTTTTTATGCCATATCAAATCACTAGGAGTGCCTTATCTCTCTCCCCTCAGTACATTGCAGTACAGAGACTTGTTCAAAGATATGCTCTTCCGCTTGCCTGTGATGCTGAATACGATTCGTCCATCCATCTATAGTCAGGCAGCGAAGGACACCAAGCGACTTTCGCTCCGGGAAGGCGAGGATACCCTTTGATGCGATTATCAAATAAACCAAAGCTTCACTACCCGATCCTGTTATTTGTTACCATCCTCCCGTTCGCGGCAAGTCGACCGGTCTCTGGGCTCGTAGATGGAGTGGGCAGAAACAGTATCTGGTTTATTTTTCCCATCGTACTATTGGTCATCGCAGGAACATGGATGAACCTGCAAATCAGCAGACGATATGGGAACACTTCCCTGATGCTGGCAAGCGGCGAGATCATGTTCCGTTGGCTCACTCCTGTCACCTATATCCTTTACGCGATCCTTTACTTCGGTGTCGCCACGTATATGATCGCTTTGGGAGGTGACTTTTCATCGCGCGCTCTGCTCTATAGTGACCCGAGAAAAGCGATGCTCTTATACTCGATCATTTCTGCATGTGCTGCCTTGTTTCCGATCGAGACCATGTTGCGTTATGCCCAAGTGATCATGTTTCTAGTTACCCCCCTATTTATTCTGGTAACCTCCACTATGCTTATGAATGCTCATTGGAGTTGGCTGTACCCGTTGTTCCATGTCAAGGAAATCGTTCATCCTGTATCTGCTATGGCAGCACTAATGTGCATTTTTTCTCCGTTGGCGACAGTCACCCTGGTTAACCGCAAAGATACGAAGGTTTCTTTTCGCTCACTGAGCCGTTACATTCTATTTTCGGCTGTATTTATGGCCTACTTGGTCGGCATGAGCATCGCTACATTTGGTGTTCACACCTCAAAAAAAATCGAGCTTCTGATTTATTACGGTCAAAGCGCTGTTCATCTCGAAAGCTCTATTTTTGAAAGAATTATCTTTTTGAATTCCGTCCTCCTCATCTACTTCAAGGTCGTTGGCAATGCCTTTATGTTACGGTGCGCGGCACTAGGCCTAACCCAAACCTTTGGTGTCAAACTCGGTGTTATTCCGATCCTCTTGTTGGGAGGAATTTGTGCGATACTCTTATGGACGGTCAATCTCCCTACATTTTTTCTTAAGGCTCCCGTCTGGATAGGCTACTACACTTTCGCTCTCCTGGTCGCCTTACCGGCCTTGCTGTATCTGTTCATGTTCCTAAGGAGAAAGACGGCATGAGACTGAAGCGATACACGTTGCTTGTTATTTTGGCTGCCTTGATCATGACTTCAGGATGCTCCAACGTAAAACAAATAAACAAAATCTCCTTTGTTACGGCAATTGGCGTTGATAAGGGAAAAACAGGCGTCGTCGTTCACACGTTGGTCGCCGTGCCAGGGAGATTTTCCTCGATTGCTCCGGGAGGCGGGGGTGGAGCTGGAACACAGAATCCAAATTATGTTTTGAGTGAAGAGGGTACAAGTATTGGAGATGCCTTGTATAAAATGAAACGAAAAACAGCCCGAAACTTGAATTTCGGGCATACTCGGGTGATTTTGTTCTCAGATGAGCTGGCTAAAGAGGGAATTGAATCTCATCTCGATATCTTCATGCGCAGAGAAGAGTTCCAGATCAACGCATGGGTTATCACCACAAAAGGAAGCACCAAGAAAATTCTTCAGGTGAAACCGGAAGTGCCAGAATCCGTTACCGATTATCTGGTCGATGCTCTCTCCCAAACCGGGTCAGATACCTTGGAAATCCTCCCCATCTTTCTATACGAGTTCTTTAGTTTTCTGAATGAGCCCGGGAAATCTCCATATACCTTGGAAATCAACACACTGAAAGGAGGAAACAAGCTTGAATTCACTGACCTTGTATTATTTCACAAAGGGAAAAAGGTTGGGAGCCTAAACCCAAAGGAGACGAAATATCTGATACTGATTAGCGGCAGCCGCTTAAAATCGACGTCTTTTACGGTGAAAGATTATTCCTATGTCTTGTTAAAATACAAAAGCAAGAGAAAGGTCACCGAGGAAGGCATCAAACTAGACTTCAGCCTTCAATTAGAAGTGGACGAAAATCCTTCAGATGCCCGGATCACCCTTGCAAGGCTGAAAGAGCTGGAGTCTGCTGTCGAGGATACCCTCAAGCAAGATATCGAAAACCTGATCAAAAAACTGCAAAAATTAAAAGTAGACCCTGCCGGTTTTGGCGAGAAATACAGGGTTGCACGCGGGGGCGAGCTACAATCGGACGAATGGCTTGAGGATCTATTCCCCAAGATGCCGGTACACGTCACTATCAAAGTATATATCGAAAGAACAGGCATGTTGTCCTGAGATTGCCCAAATGTTACCTTCGTGCTGTTCATCTTTTGTTCATAGTGAGCCCCTACACTGAGAGGGTAATCAATGAAACCTGACAGGAGATGAACTACGATGTTAGCAATCGCGGTGATTTTTATTAATGCAGCCCTCCTCTCCTATACCATCGGCGTATGGAGTGAAAAACGTTCCGGGAAACTTCAAAAAAAGCATCTTATTTTCTTTGGACTCGGGCTGCTGTTCGATACGGTAGGAACCAGCTTTATGAAATTGCTCTCAGACAGTCCGACTTTAAATATTCATGGTATTACAGGACTGATCGCTCTGATCTTGATGTTTTTCCATACCGTATGGGCATGTTTTGTATTGTGGAAAAATAAGGAGATTCAGATCAAGCAATTCCATACATTCAGTTTGTCCGTCTGGGTTTTATGGCTGGTGCCTTATACGATTGGGGTACTCTTAAGCTTTGTGAAATAACGGGTGTTGAAATCACATCACAACAATGTCAGGTATAGACTTTCTTCGTCTATGCCTTTTTTTCATACCCCTGCAACGAAATTTGCCCACGTTCTGCTGACGCTCCTCTTCTGTTTCTTGCAAAAATCCAGTAGAAATAGGTGACAGAAGCTGCAATCCATAAGGCAGACAAGCAAAAAGCGTACACATACCCCCAATAATTCCCGTAGCTTGCCACCAGGTGCATACTGAGTGGACTTGCCAAGCCAATTCCAATGGTATTTGCCATAAGTCCAATGCTGCTGATCAACCCCTTCTTGGACTCATCAATCGATTCCATGATGATTTTGGATTGAGTCGGCATAGTGGAGTAAAAAAGCGTTCGGAAGATGAGAAAGCACAGCGCAGCTAGCCAAATATTCATTGTAAAGCTCAACAAAAGCAAACAAGGCAAGCCAATCATTTGATAAACAACAATCGATCTTATTTCACCGAGCTTTTTCGAGATGAGCGGATTAAGAAACATCATGACGACAGTTCCCAAAGTGGCAATCGCCATCACCGCACTAACCAACATAGTACCCAATTCAAAACGTCCGACCAAAAATAAATTCATGAAAGGAATGATAAGTCCAACGCCCACCCCTTCCATTAATTTTGTAATCCCGTAGGTTATGACAGGAGAATAGGTTCTGCTCGTGAACACATTGGAATATCCATCAGACTTTGGCATCTTTACCTGCGGTGTCGAAGCCGATTTTACGGATAACAACGGAAGGACACTCACGAAAATACACAAAGCACAGATGAACATGGTAAGCCGTATACTCCATAACTCTGAGAGGTAGAAAACTTGCTGAAAGGAATCCGTAAGCAGACCGGCACCCATCGTTCCAGCAAATAGCGCAAAAGTTCCCGAGCCATACGCGATGCTAAATAATCCTATTCTTTCTGTACTTTGCGAATGCTCCGTCAGCAAGAGAACAAACATCGCGATCGTAAATGCCTGGCCAATCCCTGTTACCACTGACCAGAGATATAAATAGTACGCAGATTCTGCTGCACTTCCGCCGCTGATACCGCCCACCAGAAAAAGAATCCCGATAATAAGCGTTTTTTTGGGCCCAATTTGATCCGAAAGCAATCCGCCTGCAAGCGAAAAAATGGCATAGGAAAGATAACCCAGACCTACAATCTGACCAATTTCCCGTTCACCCATCAATTCCTTCAAGTAGAGGTTGTATAGTACCTGATAGATGCTAAGACCTAGGCAAAAAATAATGTTCCATACTAAAATAAACCTAACTGATCGTTTATACATACTCATTTTCGGTAGCCAGGTTGATAATGTGCTCATTGCCCTTCTCCCTTCATGTGATATCTACATCGTAAAAGGAACGGCAACGCGCCGACAATTAGACACTTTTTTGTAACTACCCGAAAGAACATAGTAATGGAGAGGATGTTGTCCATGCCAAAAAAGAAATACTACTGCCCAGTCGAAGTCACCGTAGATACGATCGGCGGCAAATGGAAGGCACGCATTTTTTGGCATTTAAGCCACCAAACATACCGATACGGCCAACTGAAAAAACTGATACCCGAAATAACCGGCAAAATGCTGGCACAAGCTCTCCGAGAACTCGAAACAGATGGATTGATCAACCGAACGGAATCTTGCCATAAAGTAGTGACGGTCGAATATGCCCTGACCGAATATGGCGAAGGACTTACCCCGATTTTGCAGTTCATGAGTCAATGGGGGCAGAGTCATTTAAGGCAGATACAAGTTAAAGAAGAAAAAAGTACGGGTTCAGACCTGGGTTAAACATGGATCGTCCAAATCACAAAAAGCCACCTATTTTGGCGGCTTCTCTTCTAGGGTTGTCTACACATTCTCATCCATGACATTTACTCTTCGCCTAATCGGATCAGCTTCTGGCCAGCACCGAGAAAAAGCCACGTAATCAGAACAAAAGACATGGTTAATGTAGGGAGTCCATATGGCTGAAGCCAAGTGCTGAGGCTTGCTGTTATGGGAACGGTGAGGATGGCTGCACAAATGCCGGATAGAGTAGCCATGCGATGACCGGCCCCAAATACACATGAGACAGCCAATATGGCTAGGACACCATTATAACTATACAACCCGAGATTCAAGGGGGTGATTTCCGTTTGCAAGAAGTAGGCTGTTAACCAAGCCACTAAGGTTCCTGTAACAGCGTAAAGGCCTAGACGCCAACTCGCCCAAAAGACCCCGATCAGGATCATCACCCCTGGCAATAAATCTTGTTGAAAGTACACTTGTCCGATCCCGTCAACCAAGCCGTCCAAGAACTGAATGGTCCCTTCGCGGTGAAATTTGGCACTGGCCAGATCCTGAGGAACCAGCTCCGAGCTTAGTTGGAATACTCCTAAATGATAGGAGGCAAGCAACAAAAACCATGTCAGGATGATATAGGGAAAGGTTAGCACCGGAAAAACGGTATTGCGCATCACGTACATGAGAGCGGAAGTAACCAATACACTGACTACTGCTCCCACGATGGCAATCCACCACCGCTGTCCGCCGCTTAAAAACAAGAAGAGGGCAAGTCCTGTTAATACAGCGTTATACCCCAATAACCCCCGTGAAACCGTCTCCTTCTCTGCTCCGCTCACAAACCCGATCCAAGTACCCACCAATGCTGAAACAAATGCGATGATCCCCATCTGATAATTGGCGAAGGTAATTCCAGCCAAAATGATAAGCCCTGAAATGGCATTTTCAATCAAGATGACTTGTGATATTCCTTTTAACGCTGCCGATAACAATTGGGAAAAGCTGAATTCATGTTTGGTAAAATCAGCTCTGGTTTGAATTTGCGATCCCTCTTTTTCGTGAAACTCAAACTTTTTTCGAATTCATGCATCAATACTTCCGCAATGAGATTGGTTTTCTGCCGAACCATCGTTCACGAATCATACATTGGCAGGATTCGAATATCTTTTCAATCGCTTGTGTAGAGGAACCTAACACACGCAAAGTAAAACCTGGCTCTGCCAACATGGACAGTCCGATTTTCACTGGCAGATTACTGGACTCAAGCACATCCGCAAGTTGTTCGATCAGATCAGGAGTGGTTTGTTCTCCAATGACAATCATGGACCCATAATGAGTATAGCCTTCCAGCATTCCAAGCCCCATCATCCTTTTCTCACCTGGACAAAGCTTGAAATGGTCAAAGACGATGAGCTCCTCGTCCATAAAGATTTGCGTCTTCAGTTGAATCCAGTCATAGCGAAACATTTGACCATCGGGAGACCATCCAGGGGTTATGATCTCGGCGTACACGATACTTGCCCCCCGCTCCATCTTCACAACGGTGTGCTGTCTAAATCGGGCATGTTGATAGGCGATGATCGGATCAGGAATATATTCGAGAAAGCTCCCCTTCTTCAAGGAGATTTCCGTTTCCTGGAGAACCGGTTTTTTCGGCGTCTTGTAAATCTTGGTTGAAGATTGGGTCGTCAATAACAGATGAGCATCTTGCTCCAGGCTAAATTCCGCACGATACTGATCGCCATCTACATATCCTCCGCCCGGGTTCATGAGATAAAAACAAGGTTGTCCGGAATTGTCCAGATAGACAGGCTGCGTAAACTTAAAGGCACCTCGATAGTAGGAGTCATACGGAACGGTCCGATTCCGCTTCTGTACGACAGCCAGCCGCAAATACCCTGTAAGATTTTCCATTTTATTGAAGTCCAGACAACATCGCATTATCTTTTATCCACTTGACGACATCATCTACCCCGACCTCATCCTTGAGATTGGTAAAAAGAAAGGGCCGATCTCCCCGAAACTCACGGGTGTCTGATTCCATCACTTCCAGGCTAGCGCCGACATAGGGGGCCAAATCGATTTTGTTGATGATAAACAAATCCGATTTGATCATGCCTTGACCGCCTTTACGCGGGATCTTTTCTCCCTGCGCGACATCGATGATATAGATGGAAAAATCAACGAGCTCGGGACTGAACGTGGCCGCTAAATTATCTCCGCCACTCTCCACGAAAATCAGCTCAACGTCTGCATGCCTTTTCTTTAATTCTTCGATCGCGGCAAAATTCATGGACGCATCTTCCCGGATCGCGGTATGAGGACACCCGCCTGTCTCGACGCCGATGATGCGATCAGACGGTAACACACCGTTCTTCATCAGAAATTTGGCATCTTCTTTTGTATAGATATCATTGGTGATCACAGCCATACTGTGATCGTTATGCATCAAACGCGTTAATTTTTCTACCAGCAGGGTTTTCCCTGCTCCGACAGGGCCACCTACTCCGACTTTTATCGGTCTCATTTTCTACCCTTCCTTCCATTGCATCGTCCTGATTACGACATGAACAGACGAAAATGGAGACGTTCATGTCTCATTTGCGCTAATTCTAGGCTCGGTGAGATAGATCCGAAGTCATCCAGGTCCAGGCGTTGTATGGTTTTCTGCGCATTTGCCAAATGGGATTGTATCCATTGAAACAATTGCTGACCATCTGTTTGACCGAGTGGAATTCCGCGTACACCGTTCTGGATCAGACTTGCAGTCGCGGAATACAAAAAAGACAAGACCGTGACGGATTCAGGGATCTGCAGATCATGAGCAATCATCGCGAACACAATTGCTGCGTGTCCCTTGGACCTCCCTGATTTGATTCGCTCCAAATATGCGATGAGAGTGGAAGCCGGGTACAGCTTGGCTCCCAGGTCAGCCATTCTCTCTCCTACCCTGCTGTTGCCTTCCCTCGTTTCACGCGGCATATTTTGCACATGAAGCAACCGATCCAGCATCCACACCGTTTCCATCTGCTTTTGCTCCAATGCTTCATAGGCAAGTCGGCACGCTAATCCATCAATATGGGTAAGCTGTTCTTTAATATAGATTTCCAACCACTCCGCGAATGTTTGCTTGTCCGTAACCTTCTCTTCCTGTATGTACGTCTCTAAGCCATAGGAATGGCTGAATGCTCCGGATGGGAAGTTGGAATCACAAAGTTGGAGCAGCGGCAATAAATACTCACCCATGACTGTGCCCGACATGCCGGAATGCCTTTTTAACTTTTCCTTTTTGACGCTCGTAGGGAATATTGGCTTGGCTCAACGTTTCTTCCACCAGGTAATCATATTGGACGAGCATCTGATCGTCATGGAACTGCGCCGGCAAGTGACGATTGCCTAATTTATGGGCGATCTCTCCCATCTCTTGCATAGTTCGCGGACAAATCACAAGAAGATCTTCGGGGATTACTTCGATTACAATGAGAGATTCCTCATCCATATACAGTACATCGCCGTCGGACAGGTCTCTTGGCTCGAGCAAGGAAATACCGAGCTCTCTGCCATGGTCGGTCACTACCCGTTGAATTCGCTTGACCAAATCATCACTGCGCAAAAACACCTTCTCCAGATGACGATTGCGCGCATCTTCTACTTGTAAATTTTCCCGGTCTGTCACAACACGTTCAATGATCAACAGATTCACCCCTTAAAATAAGAAATAACGCTGCGCCATGGGCAAAACATCTAACGGGTCACACGAAAGCAATTCCCCGTCAACCCTCACTTCATAGGTTTGCGGATCTACCGTAATCTCAGGAGTCTCCCCATTGAGCTTCATATCCGACTTTTTCAAATCGCGGATTCCGAATACCGGAAGTACTTGTTTTTGCAAGCCCAGCTGCTTGTGGACACCATTGTCGAAAGCCACTTTTGATACAAACGTAATGCAGGTTGAGTACATTGCCTTTCCAAAAGAAGCAAACATCGGACGATAGAGGATTGGTTGCGGAGTCGGGATCGAAGCATTGGCATCTCCCATGAGGCTATGGATGACCATCCCGCTTTTCAGAATCATCTCTGGCTGTACACCAAAGAAAGCAGGATGCCAAAGAACAAGATCTGCGACTTTTCCTACTTCAATCGAACCTACATACGAGGATATGCCATGCGCAATCGCTGGATTGATCGTATACTTGGCGACGTAGCGTTTGACCCGGCTGTTGTCGCCAACACCCTGATCCCCTTCCATCTTGCCTCGTTGTTTCTTCATCTTGTCCGCAAGCTGCCAAGTCCGAATGATGACTTCGCCAATCCGTCCCATCGCCTGAGAGTCAGAGCTCATAATGCTGAGGACACCCATATCATGCAGGATATCTTCTGCTTCAATGGTCTCTTTGCGGATACGAGAATCTGCAAACGCGATATCTTCAGGAACCTTCGGGCTGAGATGATGACATACCATCAGCATGTCAATATGTTCATCAATCGTATTGGACGTATACGGTTTGGTTGGATTGGTGGAAGCAGGCAATACATTGGGATAAGCGGCTAATTTGATAATATCCGGTGCATGTCCACCTCCTGCCCCCTCCGTATGATAGGTATGGATCACCCGGTCATTGATGGCAGCCACTGTGTCTTCCACAAAACCAAATTCATTGAGTGTATCCGTGTGAATCGCTACCTGCACGTCGTATTGATCCGCTACACGCAAGGAATGATCGATGGTAGAGGCAGTCGCTCCCCAATCCTCGTGAATTTTCAACCCGATGGCTCCCGCACGGACCTGTTCAGCAAGGGCCGGGATCGAAGAGGAGTTTCCTTTACCGAGAAAGCCAATATTGATCGGCAATCCATCGGCTGCTTCCAGCATCCTATGCATGTTCCACTCACCTGGCGTACATGTTGTCGCTTTTGACCCTTCAGCAGGTCCTGTTCCGCCGCCGATCATGGTTGTGAGACCAGCAGACAAAGCTGTTTCCACCTGTCCTGGATTGATAAAATGAATATGAGTGTCAATTCCGCCAGCCGTTACAATTAATCCCTCACCGCTAATAATTTCCGTGCTAGCGCCGATGATCATATCAACGCCGTCCATGAGCAAGGGATTTCCCGATTTGCCGATTCCCGCGATTTTTCCATCCAGAATCCCGATATCAGCTTTATAGATTCCCGTATAATCCACGATCACAGCGCCTGTAATGACGAGATCCAGGGAGCCTTCAATGCGCGTCGCCAAAGGATGCTGGCCCATACCGTCGCGAATCGATTTTCCGCCGCCAAACTTGCACTCATCACCGTATGTGGTGTAGTCCTTCTCAATCTCAATAAACAAATCCGTATCTGCCAAGCGAATGGCATCACCTGTAGTTGGACCAAATAAATCAGCGTATTGCTTTCTGGTTAAACGAAAACTCACTTGCCTCCCTCCTTGTCCAATGGTCCATCGGTTTTGTTGTTTAACCCATATACTCGTCGTTCTCCGCTGAATGCCACCACCTCGACCTCTTTGGGATCACCAGGCTCAAATCGGACGGCTGCCCCTGCTGGAATATTCAAATGCATCCCAAAAGCCTTGTCGCGATCAAATTGCAGTCCCGAGTTCACTTCGTAAAAATGATAGTGAGAGCCCACCTGGATCGGGCGATCTCCTGTATTTACGACTGTCAATTTGTCTGTTTTTCTGCCTTCGTTACACACAATGTCATCGTCTCGCAATACGTACTCGCCAGGAATCAAAAGAACGTCTCCTTTCCATTTGGGAACTTTTTTCCCTAAGTAATGGGGTAGTGAACGGTAACAAGCTTTGTTCCATCGGGAAAGGTCGCCTCGACTTGAATGTCGTGGATCATTTCAGGAACACCCTCCATGACATCATCACTCGTAAGAATTTCTTTGCCTTCCTTCATCAGGTCAGCAACTGTTTTTCCGTCGCGAGCCCCTTCCATAATGAAATAGGTGAGTAAAGCCACCGCTTCAGGAAAGTTAAGCTTAACCCCCCTTTCTTTCCGTCGCCTTGCAAGATCAGAAGCCACGACAATCATTAATTTTTCTTGCTCCCTTTGTGAAAGTCTCATCGGATTCCTCCATCGCAGCTTGCTTGTGATGTCGTCTATTCCAAAATAAGGTCTTACCAATGATTACTATTTGCTAAGTAAATTTTTCCTATACAGCAAAACCTCCCTAGAATCGAAAGATCGATTTTAGGGAGGTTCTATCAGTACAGACCAGCCGGAAGCGTGATTATCCTTGTTCCTTCCACCGCTTTTCCAGGTTGAATATTTTCCAGGAGCCATAAGAAATAGCCCAAGCCACGATGAATAGAATCACCAATACATATCCGATTGCACCAAAATCAAGATCCTGAACCCAGTTCCAAATCCCTCCTGACCACCCCAGCTTGGAAGACAGAACCTGGGCGAGCTCCACAGTCCCAATGACCAGAGCCGCCAGGACGGAAATACCTGTAACGGTCAAGTTATAGTACAATTTGCGCAGTGGAGTATGAAAAGCCCAACGGTACGCAGTGGTCATAAAAATACCGTCTGCCGTATCCAGTAAGCTCATGCCGGCTGCAAACAAGATCGGCAATGACATGATCCCGACAAATGGAATGGCGCTTTTGGCAGCGCCCGCTGAGATCGAAAGCAAGGCAATTTCACTGGCGGTATCAAAACCTAATCCAAACAGGAAACCCAACGGATAGACATGCCAGCTCTTGGTCACAAAGCGCATGAAGGGACGGGCAAGTCTCGCAATGAGCCCTCTGGAATGCAGGTGCTGCTCCAGCTGTTGATCGTCCGTTTTCTCCGTCCGCATGCGTACAAACAGCTTATAGAGTTCAAAGAGGATCAGCAAATTGACGAAACCAATAATCAACAAAAAGCTGCCTGAAACTGTCATTCCTACCATTTCACCGATTTCTTGAAACTGCGGCAATTCACTCTGTACCCAAGATACAGAAATCGCCAAGATAATGGCTAGTAAGAACACGACTGTCGAGTGCCCCAAGGAAAAGTAAAATCCTACCCCCTCTGGTCTCTGATTCAGTTGAACAAGCTTTCGCACCGTGTTGTCAATCGCTGCAATGTGGTCGGCATCAAACGCATGTCTCAATCCCAGGGTATAGGCTAATAACCCCAACCCCCAAAACAATGGGTGATCATAGGACACGGCAATTAACCCGGCAAAACCGACGACGTGAAGAATCGCAATCACAATACCGTAGCCCAGCCAAACAGGTCTTTTCCCCTTTGTCTTCCCAATCATTATGTACCTCCCATCTCCCTGACACCAAGGTCTGGACGCCATCACCATCCTTTTCCAGTATATTGCCTTCCTATTTGCATTTAGTTCTGATTGGTACAAAAATACGATTCATATTGTCTTTGTTATGCTTTTACAAGAATGCGAAAAGAAGGAGCTGCGATAAACGCGCTCCTTCCTTTTTTCGAGCTTTACTCAATCAGCTTCGCCTTTACCAGCATCCTTGGCCCACGGCATGCGCTGGACATTCACCTCAGAATCAACGGATGCCATTTCTTTTTTTATACTGAATCACTCTGGACATATCCCACTAACGGAAATTTTACGCGATCCCAGCCGTAATCCCGCCATCCGCAAGTACAGGTACACCAGTCATGCAAGAAGAGAGATCAGAAGCTAAAAACAACGCAACATTCGCGATCTCAGCAGGCTGAATCGGGCGTCCAATAATTTGGACATTCGCCAATCCCTCCAGCACTTTCTCGCGACCGCCATACAAGGCCGCATGCGCATCGTTAAAGGTCGTGTCCACCCAGCCTGGGCAAATGCAGTTCACACGGATGCTCGGAGCGCAATCCAATGCCATCGCTTTTGTCAGCTGCATAATCGCTCCCTTGCTCGATACATAAGCTGCCAGCCTTGGCTCCGCTACAAAACTGTTGGCAGAAGCCATATTGATAACCGCACCTTTTTCTTGCTTGCGCATGTGAGGCAAGACGTACTTGGACATCAAAAATTGAGATTTAATATTGACGTTGATCGTCTTGTCCCACAGTTCTTCTTCCAGCTCCTCTACAGAGCCCGGAATGTTGACCGCTGCATTATTGCACAGAATATCAATTTTCCCGAATCGCTCGATGACACTGTCGACGAATGCCTTCACGCTCTCGGTATTGGATACATCCGTCCGAACAAAGAGGACGTCGTGGCCGTTTTCCGCCAATTCCTTTTGCAGCTGCTCGCCTTTCTCCACTAAAATGTCAGCGATGGCAACCCGTGCACCTTGCTCAGCAAATTTTCTAACGATGGCCGCTCCAATCCCTTGAGATCCCCCTGTTACGATTGCAACCTTATCCTGTAACAACATCGTATTTTCACTCCTTTTTATTTGCTTTCTTGATTGTTTTTACATATCCTTCAAGACCGGGCTTTTTTCCTTATATCCCTTTGACTTGATAAAACCGACAATCACACCCACCACAATCCAGCTAAAGCCCGCTACATACGTGGCCATGTCAAAGCCTGTCCAGACGAAGGCACAGACCAAAAATCCGATGAGCGGAAACAGGAGATAAAAGATGATGCTCTTTCCATCCCGCTCCCCTTTGCGAACAAAGAAATAATAAATCACCGTCAGGTTTAACACCATGAAGGAAGTCACTGCTCCAAAGTTAATGAAAAGCAGGATCGTCTCGAGCGACAATGTACTGGAAACAATCAAGGCAACCGCGCTAGAGAACAGAATCGCATTCACCGGTGTCTGGAACTTCGGATGAATTTTGCTCAAGAACGATCCTCCCGGGATGACGCGATCACGGCTCATCGCATAGAGAATCCGGGAAACCGAGGACTGTACGTTCAGGGTTACGGCGATCCCCACTGCGAGTACGTTCACAATAATCATCACGACATAATAGGCAGTACCGCCCACTTCCTTGGCGATGTCAAAAAACGCCATGTCCGGGTCCAAATCCGTGAAATTCGGATGTACCAAAGCCGCCATATAAGACTGGACGAGGAAAATGAGTCCTGTAATTACAAGAGCCAAGACACTCGCTTTACCAATGGTCTTTTTCGGATCCTTCGCTTCCTCTGCCAATGTGGAGATGCCGTCGAATCCAAGAAAACCAAGTACAACAATCGAGACCGCAGTCGCGATAAAATTCATATCAATATGTTCTGCCTGAAAGAACGGCGCTACGGAAAAGCTGCCGACCCCTAACCCGTCCACAAAGATAAACTTGATCGCAAAACCAATGAAGACAACCAAAGATACGATTTGCAGCCAGAAAAGTACGAGATTGACCTTGGCATTCGTCTCAATGCCTCTGATATTAATAATCGTGTTAAAAACCAGGAAGAACAGGCTCCATACAATCGGCGGGATATCAGGAGTGATACCCGACATCCAGAGTCCCGCGAACAAATACAGAAGAGCAGGCGCCAAAATATAATCGGATAAAAGAGTCCAACCTGCTACAAAACCGACGTGTGGATTAATCCCCCTCGAAACGTATGTATAGATGGAACCTGCATTGGGGAACTCCTTGCTCATCTGCGCATAGCTGCATGCCGTAAAAAACATCAGAATGATTCCGATCACATAGACGAGCGGCACCATGTTGAAGCTGCTCTGCGCCACCATTCCGTATACCTGCCACGGAGCAAGCGGTGCCATCATCACCATCCCGTAGATAATGAGATGGCGGAGCGTTAACGTTCGTTTTAATACATTGGGTTCGACTGTGCTTGTACCCGGACTTGAATGGGACATCATACCACTCTCCATAATTTAAATTTTCTGTAAATTATACTAAAACCAACCTTTTATGAAAAAGTTCAATTGAATTATACTGACAATTGTTACAATTTGTCTATAGTTTTTCCTTAATTGGTGGTAAAAAGTGGCTACAAATCTTTGCGGTTACTAGTTACTATGACCTGCTCAGGGTCATTTTTTTGCATTTGCTTTCCCCATTTTGCTAGAGACTGTAGAGAGGGTACCAAGTCTTTTCCTGCTTCAGTCAATGAGTACTCCACCCTCGGAGGAATTTCCATGTATTGCTTGCGAACAACCAGCCCATAATCCTCCATCTCTTTTAACGCTTGAGATAGTACCATATTGGTAATTCCATCAATTCTGCGTTTCAATTCGTTGTAACGCAAAGTATCGTTTTTCCACAAAGCCCAGATAATCGGCAGTCGCCATTTCCCTCCAATGATGTTCAAAGCGTAAGTTAAAGGGCAATCTTGTATTCTTGTGTTTCCCGCTTCTTCTCTAATCATCGAACCGCTCCTTTAGTCAGTTTTTACTGACTTAGTCATAAAATACTGCATACTTGTTTTGCCCTGACTATGCTATAAAATGAATTCGTAGGCAATCAAGTCCATGATAAATAAAGAGGTGAAACATATGAACGTGAAATATGAGATTGTTTCTAATAAAGAAATTGAATGCTGTAGAGATCTATGCAATGAGCTGATGGCCTTTCAGAAATCAAAATCACATATAAAACCGGAACTGTTTGACGGCATGAATTTTGACACAAGAATGGTTCCTTCTATCAATAATGCTCTATTCAATCAAATTGTAATAGTGAAAGATAATGAAAAAATCGTTGGATATGTGTATTCGAATATCTCTCCTAAAGAAACCTATTCCAATGAGTTCGCCACTTTTTTTGACCTCTCCTCCGTGCATCGAAAGAATGTTGGTTGCTTATCCCAATTTTATCTGAAAGAGGAGTATCGACAATCTGGTATTGGCTCAACTCTCTTCCAAATGTCTATGGAATGGCTAAAGCAATTTGATGATGTCGAAGATTATTTTATCTTTGTCTCAAATGGCAATGATGACGCCTTGGAATTTTATAAACGCAAGGGGTTCACTGTAAGTCATGATATTTTGGATGGTTTTATTACGGTTTTAAGAAGTAAGAATCAGTGTTTTAGCTAATAGGCGTGCAAGGAATATTGAGGATTACAGGATAAAAAGCCATGGGGAACTAGAGATTCCTCATGGCTTTGCCTTATTCACCATCCATTACTTCTGATAGTCCGAACGTTGTCCTCGAGACGATTCATACCAAGGGTTTAAATGCACCAACACCTCTTCTACATCATCCCGTTTGTTCTTTATTGAATCCCGAATAAGCCGGCTAATATCATGGCCTTCTTGTATGGTTAAATCGTTTGAAATGCTAACTCTCACATCAACAATCACATAATGACCATGTTCCCTGGCTCGAATGCGATCAATTCGTTTCACTTCAGGGATCGACCAAACAATCTCCTCTAGTTTTACCAATTCTTCAACGGGCAGACTTTGTTCCATTAATACCCCAATGGATTCTTTCCCCATGTCGTATGCTAATTTCATAACAAAATATGACACAATGATTCCAGCAATAGGATCTCCATATTGTGTAAAGGGAAGGTCATAATGATCACCGATTAACGCAGCGCCAATTCCGATTACAGCCGCAATCGACGCGTACACATCTGCTAGGTGGTCGTTTGCTGTTGCGATTAGGCTCTTGCTATTCTGCTCCCTTCCCAAACGCATGCAATATACGTATAGTCCCTGTTTCCATACGTAGGAGATAAAGGCTGCGACCAATGCGATGATACTGGCTTCCGACGCGGGCTCGAATAATGCCTCAATCGATTTGTACACCATAAAAAGAGCTGCGAAAGCCAAAATAATAGCAACAACACCAGAAGCGATCACTTCCGCCTTGCCATGACCATACGGATGGTCCTCATCGGCCGGTTTTTTCGAAACAAGAGATGATGTCAGTGCAGCAAAAGTCGCAATAACATCACCAGCATTGTGAATCCCGTCCGCAATAAGTACCTGGCTGTTGAATACGATTCCAACAACAATTTTTATGGCAGTCAACAACACATTGCTAATAAGGCTAATCCACAAGGCAATCAATGAGGATGTATATTTCATCTCAACTGTCCTCCCCACAAACGAACAACACTTTGCCATTGTACTTAATCGAATTCGTGTGGGTCTAGAGAAACAGTGTTTGATTTGCTCATGCTTGTAGTATGAACGAAAATAAGTTGAACGCGTCCAACGTTTTACTCTCCCTTTCGAGAGGCCACAGCCGAAATTTCCATTTTTAAAAATGAAAAAGCAACGGGGACGAAGTACAAACTACGCCCGTTGCATCTCATTGGTTTCTCTATCGGTTCATATTGGTTTACACAAAAGCTTGCCATACCCTGGATATCGAGGAAAATTGCTTTTCTTTTATCGCATTTAACCAGGTTTATTATTACGCTCATCATTCTTTTTACTTGATGGTATTGGGTCAATGACATCTGGCTTTCGTCCATAAGCCTTGTTCGTGATCCAAAAACTTACCCAGATTATTAATATGGAAACAATCACCAGAATAGCTAAAAAACCGGGTGATAGGATTGACATGAATGAGTTCCTCCATGTGGGATTTTGGATTATGGGTATATTCGTAATGATATATCATGGATATGCTGTTGTACCCATCCACTTCGCTTGATATTAACCAGTCCACTGGAGAAGCCGACTTGTCAAAATGCTCCGTTCGTTCATTTGGTGATAATATGAGGAGTGACATCCAGATCCACACCAATTTTCTGCACGGATGGGAAGTGATCACATTTTATGGACTGGAAACCAAATCGCCAAAGCTCAATACCTGTCTACAAACAAATTGCGGCGTATATCGAACAGTTAATTTCCAACGGAGAATATCCATCAGGGTCCGTTCTTCCATCTGAGCGTACTCTATCGAAGGAATTACAGGTAAATCGCTCGACGATTGTTGCTGCTTTCGAAGATTTACGCGCTTTAGGAATTATAGAAAGCCTGCAAGGAAAAGGGACTATCGTAAGTAAAAACATTTGGGGAAGAACTAGTAGACGAATTCCCAATTGGGAGAAATTAATTGAGACAGGCTCTTTCCTGCCTAATCCGTCTCTGATGCAGACCATAAGAAAAGAGGCATACCATCACGACTTGATAGATCTTGCAAGCGGGGAACTGTCACCCGAATTATCTGCATCTCCCTATATCCGCAAGATTTTGGCCACCGAGGATTTTAACTATCATGTGGGCTATGATCATCCACAGGGAAACCTGAATTTGCGCCAAACAATCGCACAGCACCTTGAAGATTATCGAAATATCTCAGCATCGCCTTCTTCCATCCTAGTAACTTCAGGGGCACAGCAAGCTCTATACCTAATCGTTCAATGTCTGCTTCAACAAGGTGATGCTGTAGCCATTGAAGACCCGTCTTATTGTTATTCTTTGCCTTTATTTAAATCTGCGGGGATCAGATCATTTCTTCTGCCTTCGGATGAACAGGGAGTAAACCCAGAAGATATCGTTGAATTGTATAAAAAACATCGAATTAAAATGGTATTTCTTAACCCCAACTTTCAAAATCCGTCCGGTTCCTTTCTACATATAGAACGAAGAAAAAGAATCCTTGAGATCTCTTCCTACTACGGAATCCCAATCGTTGAGGATGACCCATATAGCTTAACGGCCTTTGATCAGACAAATGTCTCAACATTAAAATCACTAGATCAAAATGGAACGGTGCTCTACATTAGTTCCCTTAGCAAAATCGTAGCCTCTGGCCTTCGAATCGGCTGGATTTTTGGCCCACAGAAAGCAATCGAACGTTTAGCAGATGCAAAACAACAGATCGATTTTGGCCACAGCATTATTCCAGAATGGGTCGCCAATCAATTTTTGTCCTCTGAGGATTTCTCGATACACTTGCAGAAGCTTCGTAACTCTCTTGCATGTAACCGAGATAAAATTGTTTTTTCGTTACACGATCTATTAGGGGATCAAGTCGAGTTTTTAGCACCAGAAGGTGGCATACATATCTGGTGTAAGGTGAAGAGTGAAATTGATGAGCAGCAATTATTGAATGAATCTATTCGACGCGGGGTTGTTTATGTACCCGGAAGTATTTTTGGGACAAAGAAGGGGTTTGCACGTTTTACCTTCGGACGAGTTAGCGAAGATCATATCTATGATGCAATGACTCGCTTTTCAGAAGCCTTGCGCCATCACTTGAAGGAATCCAAGCAAGCGCTGAATTAACGGATGTTCCAGTTATCCTCTCTTAAACAAAATGTGCGTGAGAGACTGTCAAATGAGTCTTCTTACGCACGTTTTCATATTTACCAGTTCAATGGGTCATGCTGCCACTTATTCGTTTTCTCAGTGTTTAGATTTAGATTTCGGCGAGCCACTCCGCTTTTCCCGCCACCTTGGACCCGCCCGTAATCCCGCCTGATGACGCACTTAAGTCACGCTTTTTTCAATGAAAACAAAATATAGATCGTATCAATTTCTTGGGATTCTTCCAAAACCCACGAGGTTTGGGTTAAGATTCGCTGCAACCCCTCCAGCCCAAGATATCGGATTTGCACGCCAATAAACTCTGTAAATCCCAGATATCCCGGATTTACATGCGCCCTGTCGAAAATGAATGAACCCGTGATCCGGGCGTCCGCCGGGGAGTTGGCAAAGAAATGGTTTAAATTTTCAATAATATATGAATCCGCACCGTACTCAAAAAGGCCGCCCTCCGATGAACAGAGCTGAATCCAGCCGGAACGTTCCAGACTCATCTTTCGTAATGCTTCCGGTTGACTCCAGTCATAGTGAATAGTATTGAGGGTAATCTCCAGGCCATGGAAGCGTTCCCCTGGCTGCTTCAAAACATCGATGCATCGTTTTGCGAAGTTGGGGCCATAGGTATCGATATCTAAAATGTTGATTTCAATCTTCCGTCCCTTGAGTAATTCCGGGTCCGATTCCTGAATGAGAATCAGGGTGTTGATACTGTCGGTAGCGGCCCCCCCAGCAATATTGAAGAAGCAAAGGTTCCGTTCAGGGAATTGCTTGAGCTGGGGCAATAAAATTTTCGACTGGAGCCGGCAAAGATCCCTCAGTCTGATCCGAAGTCCCATGAAAGAGGTTTGCTTCACCGCCCACTTGTCCCGAAAACCTAATTTTATCCCCTGACATAAGTCGGGGCCAAGTTTGTACAGCAAAGTACGCATGCCGCTAAGATAGGAGTTGTCAACATTCGACATTTTCGCAAAGATGTTCCGGATAAAGCCAGGCATCTTCTTTAATGTTTCAATGCTCCGGGCTGATTTGAGACAGCTCAGATGATATGCCTGTTCATCAATACTTGCGTTGAAAAGGGGATGAGTAATATCCAGGATCGGTAATTGAATTTCATTCTCGAAAACCGCATAGAGAATTCGCTGATTTTGATTTGTGTTCATGATTTTCAACTACACCTCACTTGTAATTGATCTTCCCGGAAGAAGTCCGGGGAATCTGTTGAATTGGAATCACCAGAAATCTCTGTAAATGATTCTCGATCTCCGACTGTTTTTGCGGCCAGTAAGATAAAAAATAACGCCATTGTAAAAATATCCTATATCGCCGGTTTTTAAAACTCCAAATAATTATTGCTTTTCGCGAGGTCTTCCCTGCAATAGCCATTACCCACATGACATTCGGACCTTCGTAAATTTACTCTCCTTTAGGGATTAGATACCACCGACTAACCATTAACGAATAAAAGCCACCAGTAAAATTACTGGCGGCATCCGACCTGTACCCGCAGAGTGAAACGGCAACACATGAGCATCTCCGGGCGGAGAGCTCCGGCGTATCCCACTAAAGTTGAGCGCTAGTCACGCACCTTCCGGAGGCATCTCCTCGGGCCAGATTGAAGGGCATATTTCGTCCATGTGGGCTCACTTCCGTTTCACTCAAAGATGTTACCTATCTTCAACTTTGTGTAAAAATGTAAGCAATGCTTGATTGAATGGTTCGGGTCTTTCTTGTGTGCAGAGATGCCTTGCCTCTGGTATGATCACCAAATGGGATGCTTCAATATGCTGGTGAAGATACCGGCTGTACTCCAATGGGGTAGTCAGGTCATCTTCCCCAACGATAATGAGCACAGGCAGGTTGATTTTCGCCAGGATGTCTCTGCTATCCGCATTGGCAGAGGCAATCACCGAAGCGCGATAGGCCGCGGGGTCATTGGCTGCAATTACCTTTTTTGCGTTCTCAAGTAACACGGCAGGAGCTTTCTCGGTAAAAGATCTCCTGGCAACGATTTCGGCCAATTCTTCCATCTTCCCTTGGTCTATGTATGGTAATCGGTTCTGCAAGCTCGACTGCTTGACAGGTTCAGGGAAATAGGAAAACGTTGCTGCCAGCACTAAGCTTTTTGCCTTTTTTGGAAAGGCACGATAAAAAGCTTGTGCAATGGCTCCACCAAAAGACAAACCGACTAGGTGAGTCTTTTCAATCGACAGCTTCTGTAAAAGCTGATTCAGATCGTCGGCATACGTATCAATGTTTACCTCTTCCGCACGCCATTTCGATTCGCCATGGCCTCTTAAATCATAGGTCAGCACTCGAAAGCCGTTCTTTACCAACTCTTCTTTTTGCAGTTCCCAATCTTCCAGTCTTTGACCGAGCCCGTGAATCAGAACAACATCGGGACCTTCTCCTTCTAGTTCATAACGTAGGTCGATTCCCTGATTTGTCAATTCTGTTTCCTCCCCACGTTGCCTTCACTCCTCTTTTCAAGAGTTCACCAAATTATTTATACATCAATCGGCAGCATGATTTCGACAGTCGTTCCTCTATTCTTTTGGCTATTGATCTTCATGCTTCCCTGATGAGCCTGGACAATTTTATAACTGATCATCAGGCCCAATCCCGTGCCCTTTTCTTTTGTTGTATAAAATGGCTCACCTAATTTTTGTATGCGGTCTTCGTCAATGCCATCTCCTTGATCAATGAAGCGAATCGAGACTGCATTTTGCTGCTGCTGAAGTTGAATCTTGATTTCCCCCCCGTTCGGCATTGCTTCAATAGCATTTTTAAGAATATTAATGAAAACTTGTTTTAATTGATTTTCTTCACAGTTCACAATGAGAAATGTACGTTCAAACTCAACCTCAATTTGGACATCATTCATGATGGCTTCTGTTTTTAGCAATTCGACGACCTGATTCAATAGAGAAGTGAGTTCTCGAGGTTGAAAGTTGATCACCTGTGGTTTTGCTAGTACCAAAAATTCGTTTACAACCGATTGGATTCTGTCCAACTCCGATAGTATCATGTGAAAATACTCTTCTTTGTAGTTGCCCTCCTTGATAAACTGAATGAACCCTCTTATGGCGGTCAAAGGATTTCTGATCTCATGAGCAACGCCTGCTGCTAATTGCCCCACCACCGATAGCTTTTCGGATTTGCGCAACAGTTCTTCCGTCCTCTTCAGCTCTGTGATATCACGACTGATGACCACAATTCCTTTTCTCCGTCCATCCGAATCAAACAAGGGGACTTTATTAACATCAAATACTTTGCACTCTCCATCTGGCTGTGGGATGATTTCTTCCAACCGGACGGTACTGCCCTGCTCCCAGACTTTATTATCCGACTCTTCGCAAAGCAACAATGCTGTAGAAAAAAACGGGTCAATCGCTGCCAGTTCACTATCCCGTTTTCCTTGAAAAGGGACATTTTCCAGCTGAAAAGTGCGTAAACAGCAATCATTCGCTTCTACCCATCGTCCTTCGCCATCCTTCAAGCAAACCGAATCAGGCATCGCATTAATCAAAGTGCGCAATTGCTTTTCTTTTTCTTTTAGCGCTTTATCCATCCGCTTGCGTTCTGAAATGTCTCGCAGGATCGCAACAAAAGCAATCACATTCCCTTCCGTATCCGAGAGCGGTGACACGAACGTACTGACATCCAGCAGACTTCCATCTCTGCGCTGTCTTACAGTCTCATACGAGGTGACGTGTCGGCTAATGACGATTTCCTGTTGAAGTCTGCTGAACTCATCGTGCAGAAAGTCAGGAATCGTGGGCAACTCCCCACCGATTACTTCCTGCTCCGTCCAGCCAAACATTCTTTCAAAGGCTCGATTCACTTTTATGACCTTGAAATGCAGGTCCAACACAACAATCGAATCGACTGTGTTTTTGAGATACAATTCCAATTGCTCTTTTGTTGATTTCAGATCTTCCTCGATTTGTTTATGCTTGGTAATGTCTTTCGCAATTCCGTAAATCCCGATGATTTCGTGTTGATCAAACATCGGAAAATAATGAATCCTAACATCAATTGCATGCCCATTTTTGTGTCTGACAGCGATATCAATTTCCTGCGGTTTGCCCATTCTCACTTTTGCGAAGTGGTCTACTCTTTTATCTACATACTCTGGCAAAATAAGTGACTCAATGTTGAGATTCCGTAGCTCTTCAATCGTATAGCCAATCAATCTCTCGACGGCCGGGTTTGCCTCCAATATATTCCCCTGCAGGTCATAACAGATGATTGCGGAAGGATTATCTTCAAAAAGGGACTTGTAAAAGGCATCGCTCTTGATGCAAGGTTTGACCGCAATATCACCCAATGTTGATTCGACTTCTTTTTCAATAGGCGGGGATAACAGTGTTTTCTCGTTCAGAACGGGCTTTATGACGTTCGGAGGAAAAACGTAAACAATCGCCCCTATCGGATAGCCACCGTATATATAGGGACTGAGTTCAAAGCGCCAGAATCCTTTGCGATGTTCAACTTCCCATTGCATTCTAGAAGTCAAAGGGAAGGGATTAGGAGGAGCGCCCACTAAAAAATCATTTGCATCTATCCAACCTTCGATATATAGCATAGGGGATGCATGGATTACCTTACACCCGCGATCCAAGATCAAGAAAGGAGTTTTCGCAGAAGAAGCTTGAAGTTGAGAATAGTTTTCCGTAAGTCTAAACCGCTCTTGCTCCAGTTTTTTGTAAAGCTCTTGTTCTACCGTCTGGGCTGCTGAAATAACCGCAGATAAAGAATGAGGATGATACGCTCTCCATAAGCCCGTCATATCCATAACCCCCAGTATTTTTCGGGTCGCCGGATCCCGAATTGGAGCTGCAGAGCATGTCCATTTTTGTACTTCCTGACAAAAATGCTCTCCGGCAAATACTTGTATAGGCGAACCGGTAACGAGTGAAGTCCCGATGGCATTGGTCCCGGCCTTATTTTCTGCCCAGGAAGACCCGATGACAAAGTTCATGTCCTCAGCTTTTAACATGAGCGACACATCGCCATCCAAATACACAATATCTCCGGAAGAATTGCTAAACGTTATCAAATGACCAGTATCGATAGACTGATTCATCAATTGCAAAAGCATCGGCTTCAGAATGGGATAGTGCAGTTCGGTTTGCATATATTCCTCGATCTGTTCCTTGGAAAGACTAATTGCGGCCATGTTATGCAGCGGATTGATATTTTGTTTCTGACAACGCTGCCATGACTCGTACATCAGCGAACGGATTAGCGGTTTTGAATTGACACCCGTGATAAAATGTTCCCACTCTTGTTCAAGCTTTACTCTTTCTAAAGAAAGACTAGCACAGCTATCCAGAGCTATCAGTCGATTCATGGTCTCATTCCTCCAGATAATAAAGTGGATCACTTTTAATTGCGTTAATATTTCGACAACTAATTTTCAATTCCTTTTGGGTTGAGGCCATTATTATTGGTGACGGGCATAAGTAAAAAACCACCTTCGCTCAGGTGGTTTTACGTGATGTATGGTGGAGGCGGGAATTCTCCTCTAGCTATCACACTGACATATAAAATAATGCCCCGCCTTGTTCAAGCATGGGCATTATCTTCCTATTCATTACCGAACCTCTTCCTTCTGCAAAACCTCTTCCGTCCACTTTTCCAGCTCCGCAATACAATCCTTGGCCTTGCGGATACTCGTCTCAACTTGCTTACTGCCAGTTCCACCTAGTACGTCACGCGCATCCACAACCGTACGGATGTCGATAGTCTGGTAGAGATCCTGCTCAAAGCTAACGCTGTGCTGCTTGTACTCCGCTAACGTAAGATCAGCCAGGTATTTGCCATTGGAAATGCAATACAGAACCAGCTTGCCGATCACTTCATGCGCCTGACGGAACGGCATTCCTTTGCGCACCAGATAATCGGCCAGATCGGTGGCGTTGGAGAAATCCTCTTTCAGTGCCTGAGCTACACGGTCCTTACGCACTTCCATCGTTCGGATCATTCCAGCAAACAACTGCAGGGAGCCTTTTAGTGTATCCACTGTATCAAACAGACCTTCCTTGTCTTCCTGCAGGTCCTTGTTATAGGCGAGCGGCAATCCTTTTAATACAGTCAACAGACCAATCAAATTGCCATAGACGCGTCCTGTTTTCCCGCGAAGCAATTCCGCTACATCAGGATTCTTCTTTTGCGGCATGATCGAGGAGCCTGTGCAGTACGCATCATCCAGCTCAACAAAACCAAATTCTGTGGAGGACCAAAGCACCATCTCTTCACAAAAACGAGATAGATGCATCATCACAAATGATGCAGCACTCTGGAATTCCAGAATAAAGTCTCGATCGCTGACAGCATCCATCGAATTCTCATAAATTCGCGCAAACCCCAGTTCTGCTGCCACCATTTCGCGATCGATTGGGAACGTGGTACCAGCAAGGGCTCCGGCACCAAGCGGCAGTGAATCAATCCGTTTCAACCCATCCTGTAAACGCTCGACATCACGGGAAAACATCCCGAAGTATGCGAGCAGATGATGAGCCAGCAGCACTGGCTGAGCCCGCTGCAAATGGGTATACCCCGGAATCATCACGTCAAAATTCTTTTCCGCTGTCTCAACCAGCGCATCCAAGAGATCGACCAGGTGAGCGACAATCTGCTTGGTTTCCCGGCGCAAATAAAGATGCAGGTCTGTCGCTACTTGATCATTGCGGGAACGGCCGGTATGCAGCTTGCCACCAACCGGTCCGATTTTTTCGATCAGAACCTTTTCAATATTCATATGGACATCTTCATTCTCTACATTGAAGACAAACGTCCCCGCATTGACTTCCTTCAAAATGCTACGCAAGCCTTCGCTGATCTTGTCGGCATCCTCCTGCGGGATAATGCCGCAGGCACCCAGCATCTTCACGTGAGCCAGCGAGCCACGGATATCGTCACGCGCCAGTTTTTGATCAAAACTGATCGAGGCCGTAAACTCCTCCACGAGCTTGTCCGTTTGTTTGGTAAAACGTCCGCCCCACAATTTCATCTATGCTCACTCCCGATTTATAACTAGTGATTAAGCACCTTACCCAAGAAATCCTGTGCCCGATCCGTTTTCGGATTGCTGAAAAATTCCGAAGGAGGTGCGACCTCAACAATTTTTCCCTCTGCCATAAAGACAATTTGATTACAGATTTCCTTGGCAAAACCCATCTCATGTGTCACAACGGCCATGGTCATCCCCGTACCTGCCAACTTGCGGATCGCATCTAAAACTTCCTTTACCATTTCCGGGTCAAGTGCAGAGGTAGGCTCGTCAAACAGCATGACCTTTGGATCCATCGCCAATGCACGGGCAATCGCGACCCTTTGCTGCTGTCCTCCCGAAAGCTGGCCAGGATAGGAGCCGAATTTTTCACCCAAACCAAGGCCGGAAAGAAGCTCTTTTCCTTTTTCCTCTGCTTCCTTTTTGCCGATACCTTTTACATTGATAGGAGAAACAGTTACGTTTTCCAGTGCGGTCAGATGAGGGTACAGGTTAAACGACTGAAATACGAAGCCGATATTGGCTCTCAGCTTGTTGATATCTGTTTTTTTCTCGTGTACAGAGTTTCCATCTACGAGGATCTCACCCGCCTGAATGTCCTCCAGCGCATTGATCGTCCGGATCAGCGTGCTTTTTCCCGCACCGCTCGGGCCGATCAAGGCAAACACCTGCGATTGCGGAATTTCCAGATTGATATCATGAAGTACTTTTACCGTTCCAAAGCTTTTCGTCACATTCTTAATCGAAATCATGTCGGTATGATTCCTCCTTCCATTTCCGGATGAAATATGGATCATGTAGTCACGATAACCTGCTATTCAAGCACGCGGTATTTCCGCTCTAAATAACGAACGATTTGTGAGAGAGAAAAGGTAATGCAAAAATAGACAGCTGCGATGAAGGTCCAAATTTCAAGCACTCGGAAGGTGGTCGCCACCAGATTGTTCCCCACTAAGCTTAAGTCCACAACGGAAATGACCGAAGCGAGCGAAGAATCCTTGATCAGGATGATAAACTGGGATGCAAGCGGAGGCAGTACTTTGCGGAAAGCCTGCGGAAGAATGATCAATCGCATAGCCTGTACGTAGCTCATTCCCGACGAACGCGCTGCTTCCATTTGTCCACGCGGAACGGATTGAATACCGGCACGAATAATTTCCGCCACAAATGCGCCCGAGAATATAGCCAAGCCAAGTACGGCAGCCCAAAACGAATCGATGCGCAAGAATCTACCCAGCACAAAGAAAATCCACAGCAGCAACACGAGGAGAGGAATCCCTCGAACCAATTCCACGTATGCAGAGGCGATAAAGGAAAGAATCCGATTCCGGGATATTCGGCACAAGCCTGCCACGATTCCGATTGGAAGACTAAATAATAGCGCCATCGCTGAGATTTTCAGCGTTATCAGCAGCCCTTCCCAGAAAAGAGGAAGATTATCCGCAATCACGCCCCATTCCATTTGGTAACCCATGAATGTACCCCCATTTCCTTTGTATTTCAGAACATACAATAAATAAGAGAGGAAGAGCCATTATGGACCCTTCCCGCCCTTTAAGAGACGCTAGTTCATTTTTCCGTTACTCTTTCTTTTCTACTTCGCTTCTCCAATCACTGGAATGGAACCATTTTTCAATAGAGGCTTGGTCTTCCAGACCACCTTTATAGGAAGCGAGGAAGGAATTAATCCAGAGTACCGTTTCCACATCGTTGAGCGGAACCGCAATCCCCAGATTGTCAGTAGAAATCAAGTCGTAAATCCCTCTTGTCTGAAAAGAAGGATTTTGCTCATATTCGCGAACAACCACTTCCTCTGTGATAACGCCATCCGCTTGTCCCTGATTCATTGCCATTGCAGCCGCAGGGACGCCTTCGAAATCGAGTACCTTGGCTTGCTTGAAAATTTGCTTGGCTAACAGCGCACCTGTAGTCCCTTGGGAAACGGCGATCTTTTTATCAGGCTTGTCCAGATCTTCCCAAGACTTGGTAGTCGTGTCCGTTTTCGGCACCATGAACACCTGTCCTGTCGAATAGTAAGGGTCAGAGAAGCTGACAGAAAGTGCACGATCGCCGCGAATGGTCATCGCCGAAACCGCCATGTCAATATCGCCTGTTTGCAGGGCTGGAATCAACCCGCTGAATTTCATTTGTTTAAATTCCACTTCAACGCCAAGCGCTTTGCCCAATGCCGTCATCATGTCGATGTCATAACCGATAAAGTTGCCCTGCTTGTCCTTCATCTCAAACGGCATATAGGCTGAACCTGTACCAACCACAAGCTTCTTCTTATCTTTTACCTTCTGGATGGTCGATGGTGCCTTTTGTTCCGGTCCGGCTCCGGCTTGTTGCGAACAGCCTGTTACGGCCATAAGAAGAAAGGATAACATCACGATTATTGCCTTTTTCATCAAACTCTTCCCCCTTAGTAATATCATTGTGTATGTCCACTTTCTAAACGCCAAAAATTGGCACTCCGAAAGCTGTCACCTATGTTGAACCCGTGCTGCCCTATTTTCGGGTTAGTTAAGGGTAAATACCCTGTAAATGATTGTACTCGCATCACACTGACATATCAACGGATTTTTTCAAAGAATCTAAAAAAAAATAATCATTCATTGAAACGAATGATTATACTAAGCGATATATTTTACTTGGGCGACCACGTGTTGCGTTAGATTCCTCGCCGATGCATTCCGCCAGCTCCACTTCACACAGCAGAGCGACAATCCTTCGCGCATTCCGTTCGTCCAGATAGAGGTGGGTAGCCAGGTCTTTTGTGGTGAAATCACTCCAGGCCATCCGTCGGATCAGTGCTTCGACCTTATTATAGGTTTTCACGCTGATGTTTCCTTTTTTCAGCTTCTCCAAAAAATCCTTATCATCCATGCGGAAGGAGTACGTAATCTCTTCCTTCCCGACCGATTCGCTGATCGTACCATTTTCTTGTACGATAATCATGCCTCGTTCCGCCTTTTCCTTCGAATACTGGATCGCCTGTCGAGCATTTACCTCCGCTGTAAAAACCGTCTCTCCAAACCCGATGCCCACCGCTGCAGTCGTTTCTGATTCCAGTGATAGCTGGAAAACCGTGTTTTGTACCATCGTCAGCTCTCTCTCAATCGCCCCGCGGGAACTGAAGATCACATAGCGGCCATATCCTTTTTCCAGCAGGGAGCCATCCAGCTTTTCGCAGAGCCGCAGCAGGGCCTCTTTCCAACGCAGCTCCTGATACTGGAGATGGTAGGGACTTTTCGCCTTTTGGGCAATCTTGTCGAACTGCTCGATTTCCATGATCACCACGCCGATTTGCGTATCCTTGAAATAGATGGTTCTAACCTTTTCCGTAAGAATCCGAAGCGTCTTGCGAATCTCCATACGCGTCGGCGAAATCCAATAAGCTGGCACTCCCGCTTCACGCAACGACTGATAGATAAATTGAAAGCAGGTAACCGCTCCGTCCGTCTTTCCTGCATTCCAGAGATCAAGATGGAATTGCAGCAATTCCTTTAAATCTGTTTCTACGTCATATAGTTTCACATAAATCTTGCTCGGAACGTTCTCCAATTGCTGAATGGCTTCCTCCGGGTTGGAAGTGTCAATCTCATCGATACTTACCCGATCGATATAGGATCCCAACTCACAGGCCATGTTGAGAAAGCATTTATACAGACTGGCCTCCGAGTGTTGAATATGCATCATGTTTTCATCCGAGCCCAGCGTCTTTCGAGCAATTCTGTACGGAATCTGTGCCGAAAAGAGCCACACGTCCACATGATGGTCATGCTCTAGAACAATCTCAGGCGTATTATTAAACGATTGATACGAATAGGGAATAAACTCCATCATCTGCTCAAATTCTTTCGCCACATCAAGAATCCGACCCACAGAGAGATGCGGTCCGACAACACCGATTCTATACATTCCGTTTTCCCACTTTCCCCAAGATTCTTAATACATTTTATACATGTCGAGAGTGGGAAATCCAGTGTATCCTCTCCTTTTTCCGGTATCTGTATATTTCGAGCTGTTCTTAATAGAAGGTTTTCGGTACCTTTTAGGGAATTTACATGAAGTCTTTATCCGATCAATGGAGGTGGCAGTATTGGAGACAAGGGAAGGAATCAAAGTGATCAAGCTGGAGATGAAAGTCGATGACGATTTGTTCGTGGTTCATACGGCGGTGCTGTGGGATGAGGAAGGGGCCATCCTGGTAGACACTGGCATCCCGGGACAGCTGGAGCTGATCAAGTCTGTTCTCACAGATGAAGGCATTCCATTTTCAAAACTGAAGAAAATCATAATTACCCATCAAGACCGGGATCATATCGGCAGTCTCCCGGAAATCGTCGATGCCTTTGAGGGGAACATCCAGGTGCTGGCACACGAAGCAGCCGTTCCTTACCTCGCTGGACAGGTTCCTTTGATTAAAAGCGGCAGTTTCGCTACACCTGTCAATGTCGACCATGCCCTGACCGATGGGGAGCTTTTGCCCGACTGCGGCGGAATCCGTGTCGTCTATACCCCAGGCCATTCCCCGGATCATGTGTCTTTTTATCATCTTCCCAGCAAGACGTTGATCGCAGGAGATGCGCTCACGGCACAAGACGGCGTGCTCATGACATTCAATCCCGCTTTTACCCCAGACAAAGCGTCTGCGCTGCAATCGATCGCCAAGCTTGCGGCTTTGGATATCGAGACGGTCATCGCGTACCACGGGGGAGTCTGCACGGGAAATATAAAGGAGCGTCTCGCAGAGCTTGTAGCAAACACGTCTCTGTAAACGCGATGAAACCAGTCGGGCACATGATTGTGTGTAATGACTGGTTTTTCTATTACGGTCCCACTTCCGCTATTCGTGTATGGTTTGTCTTGCCCCATGCACGCAGTCCCTCCACACAAAACTGCTCTAGGACCCGATGTTGGACTATTGTCGCACTCTCGGTTTCAGTGTCCAATGTTATGACTAGCATCAAACTGGATTTGAGAGAACTATCTCAATTCACATTGACGGCTGAACCGGCAATCGCCGCCGAACCGCCTTGCACAGCTCATGCGGTTCATAACCATGCTCCCGAGCTCGCGAGTCCCGCCGCAGCCGAAGCGAGCGCAAATCCGGCAACTCCAGCAATGAACAACCTTCGATGTCCGTACTGGTCAGAAAGTCGCCCTCCAAGAAGCAGCAGCCCCCCGAACGGCAATACGTAAGCTGTGATAACCCAACTGAGCATAGGGAAAACCTGGATAAAAGGGTTTAGATTATTGGACCTCTGCGATAAAAAAACAGTCATCACGGAGGACATCCTGCGACAACTGTTTGGCATGTTCAAGTATTATGTAGCTGAGATAAACATTCCTGAAAAAATGATAATCTCCAAAGCTCACGTAGACGTTATATTCAAAATAAAAATTGTGGATATGTATGGTGGAGGCGGGTCGTGGCTGTTCAAAATCACAATCCATCTTCATAACTTGATATCAAAACAACACAGTATAAACGATAAACTTGCAACCAATATGGTTGCTACGGTACATGGATCATCACGACAAGCAACTTCACGAACGCAGCCAGAGAACCCGTCGAACCTTTGCGAATACTTCTTATAAATGGAGTATCCGTCCATGATATGATCCGTCTATGGAGAAAAGAACACAAAGTACGAAAGATACGAGCTAGATAAAGGTGATGGTTTTGAGTACTATTAGGAAACGGAATTATCTAAGAAATAACAATTGTCGAAAGTACCAATTGGATACAGAAAGCAAATTGATTTGGTTAAAAAGTATTATATGTCCATAGAAAAGCAATGAAGTCAAACTATTTGAGGTGTGACCCTATGAATAAAGAGTTACTGTTTAACAATAGTTATATTGATACTGAACAGTTCATAAGAAAATATCAAGGATTTGTTTCTCATCAATTCACTCATTATTTTGGTTTTATGGAAATATCCGAAGGTGATACAAAACTCCTTACTTACTCAAACTCTGAAGAAAGTTACGCTGACCTTTATTACTATAAAGAAGTATCAGAAATACTATCACAAGCAAACTTAGTTGAAGCTGAGATTACTGAAAAAGAGAACATCATCCGTTTTTATAACATGGTTATTAATGAAGTCTTGAGAAAGCTAAAAAACAAAATAAGCTTCTTCAAAAAAAATCAGTTGTTAACTGTAATGTACTGTATTGCATCTTACATTGCTGAACTACATGCTAGAATGAACCAGATACTTCATAACAAAAATAACGTTGAACATTTCAAAAAAGTAAATTCTGATTATGATGAGTTTGAATATTCAATTTTAAAAAAGGTTGAGCTTGAGAAAGGAAGTACAAGAAGCAGAGCCACTTTAGAAACAATAAAGGGCGTCGATAAGTCTTTCATTCAATACCTCTTCCCAATTATTGATACAACTAATTATCTTGATAGTCATCATTTTGAATTTACTCCCGATAACTTTGAAGAAATATATTATTTAGGTGTAATGATTAATCGCTTAATAACAGATAGAGAAATCGTCACAAGTAAATTTGTTGGGAACAACAAAGTACGAGTACAGAATAGTCGTATCGAACTCTCTCCTGACATCCAAGAGCGCTTTTTAAACTATATTGAAAAAACAGCAGTAGAGTCCTTAGCAAAGAATGAATCAGTACCCGATTGGTTAATACAAAAACTTGATCAAAACTTTTATAAAAAGCTTGGTTTCTCATTGGCAACACTTGAGAAATTCATATTAAACAACAACGCAATTTTTAAAGACAATTCATTAGCTAGGTTATTCGAAAAGAATACCTTAGTTTACACCATTATCCAGCAGGCTAAATGTTCCGAAGAAGAAGCAAAGAAGATGTTATCTTTTTTAACCGCTACGATTCCCGATAGTTCGGATTTTTATCTTCAAACCATTGATAGATACAGCAACAGAATCTTCGAAAACCCGCTTGTTTCAATTGATCTACATATTCAAGGGCTACAATTTTATTTGCTGTCATATCCGCTACTGATTCATGCTTATGAAATATTATATCGAAAATTAATTTATAATCTCATTCCTGAGTGTCAAGATACTAACTCTGAACTTATAGAAAAAACACTAAAAAAGGAGCATGTACATGATACTGCCGCGATTGTTTCGAAATATGCTAAGAAGTATCAAGAGCATGTACAAGATTTTGTGATTAATAAAGAGAGTAAACAGAAAAAAGTGCACTTAACAAGAGAAATTGATTTATTGGCGATTGCTAATGGAAAATTGTTTGTAATTGAATGTAAGTACCTAACATTTAGATATACTTCTTACGGTATAAGAATTGAAATTGATAATATTATTGGCCACATCAAAAATATGAATAAAAAACTTACTGAACTTGAACTTCGTAAGAATGAGATTGAGCAGTATTTTAACTGCACTTATTCTGAAGTAGTTCCGGCCATTGTTTATAAACACTATCCAGCAGCCATAGAATCAATGATACGAACGGAAAATGTTACATTGCTATCTATAGGTACATTTGAAAAATGGTTTAGGTTAAAGTCTAAATGAATGATTAGATTGTTTAGAGATTATTCAGTCTTCGTTAAATATGAACACAAAAAGAGACCTAATACGGTCTCTTTTCTGATGATCTTGTCGGAGGCAGGTCGATGCGACTCAAATTCTCATCACAGAGTTATTCCATTTGGCCTACTCCCAATATCACCTCAAAAACTAAATCCCACCAAAATAATTGGCCTTTTTAATATGCTCTATAATATCAGCAACTCTCTTGCTTAGATCAGTTTTCTGGTCATAATGTCTGCTTTCCCATATTGATGCAATTGATTTTGCAAGGCTTGATTTTTTTTGGGATAATTCAGTGGAGATATTTGATATTTGCTTTGAATCTAGCTTTCTATCATCTTCAAATAAGTACTTATTTGCAAAGAATACATCAAATGACTGAAATTTATCAAGTTCAACTGAATCTAGTTTATACTTCAAATCTTTTCTTACCTTTTGCCCACTACCATTGTCTACATACATGTATTTTCTGACATTCTGTTCGGAAAATATGACGCTTTCGAACAAATCCTTCGGTATATAATTCTCTATCTCCCTTCCCTCAGTAACCCAGATGTAAACGTAGTCTTTTAATTTCATTCCATCATCAAATGACATACTATCTACTCGATCAATAATCTGTGCTACACGTTTCTTTAAATCATCTTCTTCACATACTTTGTCTGAGTCACACAGTATAATTGAGTATCTGCTAGTTTTTAGAATATTAATATAGTCGATGTCGTCAAAAAAATTGTGTGATGCAAGGTTCGCCCCACCATACATAAGAAAACTGTAATGTTTCCCCTCAATTAGATTTGAGTTGTCGGATATCCACTTATTCACATAGGTGCGATCACTTGGTCCCTCTACCCAAATAATAATATTACTTTGTAACAATTGTGAGGGTCTTATACCAAGTTCATCTAGTACACTGTACTGTTGTAGTATTTCTGTACAAGGTAAGACTTTCGAGGCGTTCTCTTCTTTCCTATAGACTCTATGGATTGTCCAATTATTATTTACTTGATCAATTAAAATAGATGAGTGGGTTGTAATAAAAAATCTGTGGAGAGTAAAATTGTCTTCCATTATTTTCACTAATTGAATGACCGCTTCAGGATGTAAATTGCTTTCTGGTTCTTCGATAAAAACGTTTAATGGCCTTGAGCGATTCAGATACAAATAAGATAAAAGCATTATTAATTGAGAAACACCGGTACCAAGATTCTCGAGAAAAGTTGCAATCGTCTTTCTACCGCGTCTTATGTAAAATCTAAGTCTTTCATTTGTTGGATCTAAAATGATTTCTGGCTCGAAAAGTATTGCTTTTAGCCATTCTTCAATTTTAAGTTTGAATTCTCTCCAGTCGGTATCATGCTCATTTCGAAGCTCTATTATTTCCTGGATTATATTACTTCCATCAAAGTCACTTTCAAAATATTCCGGTCTATTTCTTGAGTAGTGCCTTACCGGATCAACGAACACCAAACTATCTAAAAATGATCGCCAATACAAAACAGTGTGATTGGGGTACCCAATTCCTTCTACAGGACTTACAAAGGAACTAGTATTAGGGTTAAAAACCTTTGGATTTGTATTTTGAAATTCTTCTAAAAGAGTAAACTGATTATCGTACATAATGGAGAAACATGTTTTTTGGTCATCTATTTTATGATGTACCTTTAAACGTATTTCCGAAGTTTCATGGAACCTATTTAACGCTTCTCCTCCTAAATTTTCACTTTCATCTACTTCTATCGTACAAACGATATCAGAACCTTCCTCTGCCCAGGTGTCTTGTAAACGGAAACTTAATGGTACCCCGTTAAGGAGATCATAACCATCGAGCTCATCTCTTTTGTTTTGTTTTGGCTGTACTTTCCTCACCATTTCTCTAATATGGTATAAGTATTTAAATAAATTTGATTTGCCAGAATTATTTGCTCCAACAAATATATTAACTTTACTTAAGCTATCGATCATTATACCTTCATCGCCTGAAAACGATCTCCAGCCTTTTAAAATAATTGAGTTTATCTTCATAATTTCTACTTCCTTTTATATTTACGTTCTTTCTCTTGTTATCCACCAATTAGCAATTTCATCAACACTATAGCCTGGAGGCGGTCCGTCTACCCACGATTTATGAAATCTTACATCGTTACTTTTAGGTTTTGGAGTTGGTTCGTCAAATTGGACTTTACCCGGCAATGTCATAGCATCCCCTGTTATTAGGGCTTCACCATCCCTCAAGCTAGATAATATATCAGCTTGGTCACCTAGCGTGTCCGGGAGCAATCTCCGTATTTTGTTTTGATCAAGATCATTAGTTAACCTCAAGGTGATGAACGTACCACATTGTGATAATACTGTCGAAGAAATATTGGATGGTCTTTGTGTTACGACTATTAAACTCAATCCGTACTTACGCCCTTCCTTTGCCACTTTTTCCACTCGTTCTAGGCACAGTGAATATTTTGAAGAGGATTCCTCTGGTATATATGTGTGGGCTTCCTCAAGAATTAGAGCCATCGGAAGATTCTCTGGATCCATATCCCAGTATCTATAATCAAAGCACAAACGTGTTAGTACTCCGACGCAAATTGTCCTGACTTCAGCTGGTAGACCACTTAAGTCAAGTACCGAAATAAATTTTTGATTATCAGGAATTAAACCTAGCAAATATGAAAAATACGCTGCTAAGCTTTTCTGCTCAATGTTTTCCCTTTTTAAAAAAGAAAAACGTGAATCATTGTGTGTACTTTGAATTTTTAATAACATTTTATTAAACGGATCTTTTTTCGCGTCAGATGTTTCTCTGTCTCTTTTCTCTTTAATCTTGTCGAGCAGAATATCCATATCAAAAAAGATTGGACTGTCCACAGAAACTTTTTCCTTTTTTTGTGGATCTACTTGTATCTTTTTCAATTCTTCAATTAGTTCTTTGAGATACATTTTTTGGGTTCCGCCTGCTTCGGGATAATATATACTGATAAACTCTTCTAAATCTAGGAACCAGTATGGTAGTGAAAAATCATCCCAATTAATACAGTTCGACCTATTTTCCCATTGCTCAGAAAATGCATTTTTATATTCATTATGTATATCAAAAAAAATCAACCTTGGTTGAGGATAATTTTTCAGGATTGACTGCGATATTCTTGCAACAGTGCTACTCTTTCCACTTCCTGTTGTACCCACAATTGCAACATGTCGACCTAGGAGCTTATCAAGATTAAGATATGCATCTCCAGCTCCGCTCATCGAACGCCGTCCAATCTTAAAATATTTTGCTTTCTCACCTTCGCTCCCTGAATTGATATTTATTCCTAATAAAAAGTTTACTTGTTCACCATTAAGAAAATACGTTTGACATCCAATAGTAGGTAGTTTACTTACACCCCTAGTGAATCTACCGTCTGATTCCATACTTCCAACGATTGCAACTTCAACTATTTTATTTTCTACAATACTTTCTTTCCGTTCGACTTCTTCAATTAACACCCTTGTTATCGTACAAATTGTATCTCCGTGAAACCCTCCGCAATTAACAAAAGTACCTACTTCAGCATGTAACGTATTATTATCATCCGTACTTTTTAATGTCTCCGCTTTAATTATCAATTTACTTCCATCTACACAAATTACTTTCCCAAAGCTTAATGTCTCTTTACGAAGATCCATAAAAAGTCCCTCCAGGCCATTTATGACAATCTGATTCGACAAAACTTATGGTAATTCCTGTATTAATCCCATTTTTTCACTATCTAACCGTAATTAACAAAAATTTTGTAGAACAAAGTTCAGTTCATTTAATCTTTTTATAAATAAAATAAGCTGACCTTCTGGTCAGCTTACATCATTATGTAGGTGAATATGTATGGTGGAGGCGGGGGGATTCGAACCCCCGTCCGAAAACAGCGACACATGAGCATCTCCGAGCGCAGTCACTCATTTCAATTTCGGTGATGGATTCGCGGAGTGACGCGCTGACCCAGCACCTAGCCTGATTGATCTTCTTCCTTTGGCCCCAGGCGGAGACCTCCGGCGTATCCCACTAAAGTTGAGCGCTAGTCACGCCACATGGGCGATGGAGTGGTAGCGCCTCACTGGTTATTAAGCAGCGAGAGAAAGTTGTTTGTTGCCAGTTAATGGCGTTCCGCGTTGTTGACGAGGTCCGCAGCCCCCCGGCTCGCTTCTCATGCTCTACCATCCCCGTCGAATCCAAAACGCCCCCAGGGTATGAGAAGAAAAAAAGTGACAAAAAGTCTAGGCGAAGAGAGGCAACGACCGTTCCACACCTAGACTGTGTTGTTAACAGTGTTTATTGCTTCTTAACTATAGCACAAAACCGGTCCACTTCTCAACGTTGATTGCTGCCAGACCTGCCAGCGCAAACCAACGGATCCATGCTATACCTTCTGTCGATCGCGCAGCGCACGCTCTACTTCGCGCGCAGCGTCCTTCTTCTTGAGGTCCTCGCGCTTGTCGTAGTTCTTCTTCCCTTTGACCAGCGCCAGCTCCACTTTGGCCCAGCCACCCTTCATGTAAATGCTGAGCGGGACGAGCGAGTAGCCTCTTTCCCGGATCAAACCATTTAACTTGAGAATCTCCAGGCGTCTCATCAGGAGCTTGCGTGTGCGCTCCGGCTCATGGTTATACCGGTTGCCTTGCTCATACGGGCTGATATGCACATTGTACAGGAGCAATTCGCCGTCCTGTACACGGGCAAAGCTGTCCTTGAGCTGTACACGGGAAGCGCGCACCGATTTGATCTCCGTACCAGTCAAGGCGATGCCCGCCTCAAATACTTGCTCGATGTGGTAATCGTGACGTGCTTTTCGGTTTTGGGCAATCGTTTTGGTACCTGCTTTATCCTTGGACATGGAGATCACCTCGCTTGCAGCATTTCCGCTGTAGTATCAGTTAGTCTAGCAAATTTTGTCCGTCGTGGCAAGGCATTTTCCCGGTCAGATCAGCCTTTTCGGGCCTCACAAACGCCCTAAACAACTGTTTAACGCCGTTTTCGTTTCACTTGGCTGGCAACATTTTTGCGCTTCTTTTTCTTGGACTGGACGAGATCTTCCCAGAAGCCTTTTTGCCGTTGGGCTGCGGGTTCTGTCCCTTCTCCCGTGGTCAACGCGACTACATCCTCACTGCCGGATGCACCAGCCTCACCGATGCGTCGCTGCGGTTTATTTCCACCTGCTGTCGTTTGGTTGGCACGGCGCTCCTTGTATTTTTGCCGAATCGCGGCTGGATGCGGCTTTTCTTTTCCACGGTCAGGTCGATCTGTACGGGAACGATCTTGCTTGGAGCGTGCTCCAGTCTTACGCTCCTTGCCACGTCCGTCGATGACTCTCGGCGTCCGCTCCCGGCTTCCGCGAAATCCTGCTGCCTTGGTCATGCCGACGATTTCAAAATCAATGGTTCTCTCGTCCACATTGACGTTGGCGACCCGTACCTGCACGACGTCCCCGATGCGGTACTGCTTTCCGGTCCGTTCGCCCACCAACGCAAACATTCTTTCATGGTAATGGTAGTAGTCGTCGGTCAGGAAGCTGACATGCACCAGACCCTCGATGGTATTGGGCAGCTCGACGAAAATCCCGAAGGACGTGACACTCGAAATGACCCCTTCGAACTCCTCGCCGACATGCTGCAGCATGAATTCGGCTTTTTTCAGATCGTCGGTCTCTCGCTCCGCATCTACAGCCAGACGCTCTCGCTGTGAAGCATGTTCCGCAATGAGTGGCATATGCTCCTGCCAGTACGCCAAACGTTTCTCCGTCAACTGTTCGCCCTTTTCGATCCAGTCGCGAATCCGGCGATGGACGATGAGGTCTGGATAGCGGCGGATCGGGGAGGTGAAATGAGTATAAAAATCAGTGGACAAGCCGTAGTGCCCCAGACTTTCCGCGTCATAGCGCGCTTGCTTCATCGAACGCAGCATCACGGTGCTGATGATGATCTCTTCCGGCGTCCCCTTTACTTCCTCGAGCAACTGCTGCAAGGCACGCGGATGAACAGAATTGCCCTTGCCGCGAATCGAATAGCCAAAGTTGGTGATGAACTCCATGAATGCCATGAGTTTTTCCTGATTCGGATCTTCGTGAATCCGGTACATAAACGGCTGCTTCATCCAATGGAAATGCTCTGCGACTGTCTCATTGGCAGCCAGCATGAATTCCTCAATGATCTGCTCGGCGATGGAGCGCGTCCGAAAACCAATGTCCGTCGGAGTGCCCTCTTCGTTGACGTAGATCTTGGCTTCACGGAAGTCGAAGTCGATAGCACCGCGCTGCATCCGATTTTTGCGCAGCTTGAGCGCCAGCTTCTCCATCTCCTGGAACATCGGGACAAGCTCGCTGTACTTCTCGATCAGCGCTTCATCTTTGTCCTGCAAAATGCTGCGTACATCCGCATAGGTCATCCGTTGATTGGTGCGGATCACGCTGAGAAAAATATCGTACTTCACGACCTTGGCATCCGGTGCCATCTCCATATCGCAGGAAATGGTCAGACGGTCTACCTGCGGATTGAGACTGCAAATGCCGTTGGACAAGCGATGCGGCAGCATCGGGATGACCCGATCCACCAGATATACGCTGGTGCCGCGGCGATACGCTTCCTGATCCAGCGGGGAATTTTCCCGGACGTAGTAGCTGACGTCCGCGATATGCACGCCGAGACGCACGTTTCCATTCGGCAGTTTTTCCAGCGATACCGCGTCGTCCAGATCCTTGGCATCCGCTCCGTCGATGGTTACCATCATGCGGTCGCGCAGATCGCGACGCCCATGGATTTCTTCTTCGGAGATTTCGTCCGGTGCTGCCTCCGCCTCTGCCAATACATCCTCGGGGAAAGACTCTGGCAGCCCAAACTTGCGGATGATCGCCAGAATGTCGACGCCCGGATCGTTTTTATGCCCTAAAATCTCAACGACTTCCCCTTCCGGATTGACGCGCCCTTCCGGATAGCGAACGATCTTCGCCACGACCTTGTGCCCGTCCACCGCACCGTTATACGCTTCTTTGGGGATAAATATATCCTTGCCGAGCCGTTTTTCATCCGGGATTACGAACGCGTAGTAGGTCTCATCCTTGAATGTCCCTACCACCTCGGTGATTCCCCGCTCCACGACCCGAATGATGCGGCCTTCCAAACGGTTACCGCCCGCTTCCTTCTCTACACGGACGAATACGGTATCTCCATGTAAAGCCCCATTCATATCGTTGGCATGCACGTAGATGTCATCCGACTCAGGTGTTTCCTGAATCACAAAGCCAAAGCCTTTCGGGTGGCTCTGCAAACGACCGCGCACAAGATTCATTTTTTCCGGCACACCGTAGCGATTCGCACGCGTGCGAATCACTTCGCCTTTGGCCTCTAGCCCATTCAGCGTTTTGACCAATTCTTTGAAGGCATCTGCATCCTCGATCTCGAATGCCGCCTCCAGCTCCTTCACGGTCATCGGGTGATACGCTTGCTCCCGCATGAACGACAGGATATCTTCTTCTTTCATTCACAAACCTCCTAAATATCGCGCAGACATTCGCCTCGCACTGTTACATGATCATGTACTATGTAGTATTCACCGCTCTGTCGAGACGCAATCCCAATAGCGAAAAAGACAGCAAGGCTAGCTTGCTGTCTTTACCGTACGTCTATTACGCTCCCGTTCTCAAGAAATACCCAAGCACGATCGCAAAGATCATGAACAAAACCGCAAATACAACGGTCAGTCTTCCTAAAAGAGCATCGATTCCACGGGCTTTTTGTTTGCCCATCAATTGCTCAGCACCTCCGCCAATCGCTCCCGACAGGCCGGCACTTTTTCCGGATTGCAACAATACGACGATAATTAAACCAATACTTGCGATCACAAGTATAATTTTCGCAGCTAAAGCCATCTCATTCACCTCAAAACGGATTTCCAAGACGGTACAAAACCAATGAAACTACTTTACCATATTTAGATAGGATCAGCAACCTGCTTTCCCTTCCATATATATTCATTTCTTACTATCTCATCAACTCGTCACGCGCAAAGCCACCACACTCAATACAAGAATCGCCAGGGAAGCCACCTGTCCCTTGCTTAGCTTTTCCTTAAACCATAGAAAACCCAAGGTCGTAATCCCTACCGAACCGATCCCGGTCCATACCGCATACGCGACGCTTGCCGGAATCTCTCGCATAGCTTGGGTCAGGCAGTAAATGGAGAACGCCAGCCCGAGCGTCATGACGACCAAGGGGGTTTTACGCTTCAATCCGTCTATATACTTCATGGCGACGACAGCGACAACCTCTTCCAATCCCGCCAAGATCAATAAAATCCATGCCATTATGCCCGCTCCCCTTTCACCGCTTTTTCATTGTCTTTTGTAAACACCTTCAGCCCGATTATGCCAATCAGCACGCCAAGCATGGCAATCGCTTGCTTCAGTGAAAATGGGTCCCCCATCAAAACACCTGTAATATATGTGCCGATCGTTCCAATCCCTACGAAGACAGCATAGGCGATCGCAATCGGAATTTTCTTATACGATTGGATTAACAGGATAAAGCTGACGGCAATGAGCAGGACAATTCCCGTCCACTGCAACGGTGTCGAGGCAATTTTCAGGCTGGAAGCCCATACCACTTCCAGCATCCCTGCTGTAATCACTAAGAACCAACTCATGATGATTTTCTCCCTCCATTATATGAATGAATGTCAGTCATTTTTTGTTTGAAAAAAAAGTATTGGATGACCTCCAATTACTTTAGGGGTTGAGCAACGCTCTTTTTAAGAAGCTGAATATCTCTTTCTTGAAACCATCCAAAGTATCGTCTTGCTCAAGGCCGATATAAAATCGTTCTGACGCATTTTCAACCATATTGATTATGATTCTAGCCGTCCATTTCACATGGATGTCGGCAGCGATCTCGTTGTTCCTTTTTGCTTGTTCTAATAGCTCCTCCAGCCACTCATAATAAGGCTGATAGATCGCTTCCCATTTTTCCATGGAATGTTCGATGGCAAGCCCGGAATAGCAAAAGACGATGACATCCTTGTACGTCTTGGTGATGTAGAAGGTTTCGTCGATCACAACCTCCAGCACGTCCCACAGCTTTTCCTTCGTTTGCGTCTTCTCCTTGATGCGCTCCAGCGTGATCCCGAGAAGATTCTCCGCAATCGCGGGTATTAAAGCTTTTTTCGATGAGAAATATAAATAGAAGGTTCCCTGCGCCACTCCAGCCTTTTTTACGATATCTGAGATAGAAGTGTTGTCGAGCCCTTTTTCAGAAATAACGTCAATGGCTGCTTCTAAAATTTTTTGATGCTTTCCATCTTTACTTCCGGACATCAACCTTCTCCCCCAATCTCAAAAATGAATGACTATCATTCATTTTACCTGAAGCCTGTACAACTGTCAAACCCGGAGTATTCCTCTTTCTCCCAAAATGAAGTGTATAATATGGAAATTGTGTACTTTCTTTGTCCTTTTCCTAGTCGCCTTGCAACTGTCATGATTTTGCCGTAAAATTGCATGTGAACCTTTATACTTGCCTTGGGAGGTCTTTGTCAGATGGCTGGGTCCAACAAAAAAGACATGAATCAAAACGACGTAATTGATTCCGCGAAGGCCTTTTTCACTTCGTTCGGTATCTTGTTTCTTGTATTTCTCATTGCACTCGTAGGATCGATCTTTTTCCCGCCAAGTCACGGCAACGAAGCGCAAGGCGGAGCACCTACTGCCAACATTGATGCAGAAGCTATCTTCAAACAAAATTGCTCATCCTGCCACGGCCAAAACCTGGAAGGAATCTCTGGGCCTGCTCTGACGACAGTAGGGTCCCACTTGAGCGCTGATGAGATCGCAAAAATTATCAAAGATGGTAGAGGCGGCATGCCACCAGGAATGCTGAAAAAGCAACCGGAAATCAAAGCGGTTGCGGAATGGCTGTCTGAACATAAGTAAGTACATAGATAGCCCGTACATGATGGAAAACACCGGAGACTCGTCCTCTTCGGTGTTTTCCTATTTAAGGAGGCAGCCATGACAACAATCCTTCACCTGGAAGGTCTGGGCAAACAACTCCAACCTCCCGATGGCCCTTGGCTCTTTCGCGATCTTCACGCATCCGTAACCGAGCCTGTCATCATCAGCATTCTCGGCAAGTCCGGTCAGGGAAAAAGCACATTGCTGCGCATCCTCGCCCGTTTGACGGCTACCGACAGCGGTACGATGCAGCTTCATGGCAGGGATGTGAAGCTATGGACACCGGAAGCGTGGCGTATGAAAGTGAGCTACGTCGCGCAGCAGCCCGTGATGCTGCCCGGCAACGTAGAAGATAATTTACGGACAGCGGCGAATCTGCATCAACGCAGCTTCGATCTCAAGCAAGCGCGGCAGTGCATGGAATGGATCGGCCTCGATCATCTGGAGTGGACCAAAGATGCCCAGCAGCTGTCAGGCGGGGAAAAACAGCGGCTGGCTCTAATCCGCACGCTGCTCCTGCAGCCTGACGTGCTGCTCCTGGATGAAGTGACGTCATCCCTGGATGCGATCAGCAAACAGGCTACAGAGCGTCTCCTGTGCGAGCTGCACGCCCACTCTGGTACGACCATCCTGTGGGTGACCCATGATTGGGAGGAAGCCCGCAAGACCAGCCAACGCATCTGGTTTATGGCGGATGGCAGGCTTTTGGAAGATGCGGACTGCCAGACATTTTTTGATTCCCCGCGCACGGAAGAAGCGAAAGCATTCCTTCGTTCCTCGCATGTGCGGGCAGAAAGTCTGGAGGGTGTCCGATGAGCTATACCTCCATGTCGCTTGCCGCTGGTTTTGTTCTAATCGCTCTCATGCTCTCCACGTGGCAGAAGCTCGGGATGGGCAAAGACATCGTGATTGGTACCGTTCGTTGCACGGTCCAGCTTCTCGCGATCGGCTACGTCTTACAGTTCGTGTTTCACTCCAATCATTTCATCTTTATTGCACTGATTCTGATCATGATGATTACCGTTGCATCCTGGAACGCGTCCCGTCGCGGTACGCGTCTAAAAGGAATTTTTTGGTGCATCTTCGCGTCTTTAGGCGTGACAGAGATCGTGACCATGGGACTCTTGATCTTGCTCGGCCTCGTCACCCCAATTCCGCAGTATCTGATCCCGATGAGTGGCATGATTATTGGGACTTCTATGATTGTTTGCAGCCTTTTTATCACACAGATGAATCAGGAAACGACAAGCTCCCGCGGCGAGATTGAGGCGCTCCTCTCTCTAGGCGCGACCCGTCGCCAAGCCATTCAGGGAGTCATGAAGCGTTCGGTAAAAGCCAGCATGATCCCTACCTTCGATACGATGAAAACCATTGGATTGGTGCAGCTTCCCGGCATGATGACGGGGATGATTATCGCAGGAGCAAGCCCGATCGAAGCTGTCCGCTATCAGATCCTGATCATGCTGATTTTCTCGTCGGCTGCAGCCATTTCAGCCGTCATGATTAGCCTGTTAAGCTATCGACTGTGGTTTACCAAGGACTCCATGCTGCGTACAGAACGGGATTCTTAAGAAGGAGGATCGGGGATGTCGGAAGATTTTTATTGCGATGAAGTGCTTAGTGGCAAGACCGCTGTGCAAAAAGTGTATGAGACGGAACGTGTCCTCGCTTACTATCATACCCGGCCCTTCTATGAGGTCCACATCGTCGTGATTCCAAAAAAGCATATCTCCTCTCTCCTGACGCTGGAGGAACATGACACCGATCTGCTTCTCGAATTGATCGGTGTCGTCAAAATCGTTGCGGAGCAAGTCGTCTCCCAATACGGTGCCAGCCGCGTATTAACCAACCTCGGCCAGTATCAGGACTCAAAGCATTTGCATTGGCATGTCTTTTTTGGAAAGCAAATCCGCAACTGACGTAACCATCGGAAATAACGAAAAACACTTGGCAATTAATAGCCAAGTGTTTTCAATGTTACGATTTATTTACCCAGAATATACCCTTCCATCTCATCCACTACTTTGTTGGCAGCGATAACGCCTCCTGATGTATTCCAGACGGTATCATCCACTTTGTAAGCTCGGTTGTTTTTCACGACGTTCAAGTTTTTCCAGAGAGAATCATTGGTCCATTCTTGCTCCAGCTTGGAACCTTCCCCATTCCCTGTCTCATAGGTGAAGTAGAACATAATGTCCCCATCCATTTCCGGGATGCGCTCCTTGGTCACTTCATCAGCAAATTCCTCTTTGTTCTGAGCTGCTGGACGGGATAGTCCCAGATCCTTCATGATCGCACCCAAGAACGTGTCATTGTAGTAAATACGTACGCGGCCTGGCATAAAGCGAACTACGGAAACTTCCGTACTCAGCTTGTCGCCCACTTTTTCTTTGAATGCGGCTACCTTCTTATCCCAATCTTCCAGCACTTTCTCGCCTTCCGCTTTTTTGTTTACTGCCTCAGCGAACAGCATGAAGTTAGCCTTCCAGTCACCACGAGGTTCTTCTACGAATACGGTTGGCGCGATGGCAGACAATTGCTGATATACTTTTTCTTGGCGGAATTTCATGCCGAGAATCAAGTCAGGCTTCAAAGCAGCGATTGCTTCCAGATTGGGTTGCGATTCGGAGCCCACAACCTGTACGCCTTCCAATTGAGGTTTGACAAAATCGTAAAAATTGGTCGGATCGGTAAAGGAACCAACTGCGCCGACTGGTTTCACGCCGAGTGCCAGCAAGGTTTCCACGCCTTGCGTCGTGAGCATGACGACACGTTGCGGTGTTCCTTTGATGGTTGTCTCTCCCATTGCATGCTTGATGGTATACGATTGATCAGCGCTTGGAGCCGCTTCATTACTTGGAGCTTGTGCGCCTTGTTGCGACTCCTGAGGCTTTTGCTCGCTGGTTTGCCCGCCGCCGCAACCAGTCACCAGCATCACCAATGCCAGCAGGAAAGCTGCGAAGGCTTTGCCCCCTATTGCGCGATATGTACGTGAATTCATTATGAAAAGACCCCTTTCAAAATCAACCAAAAAGTGAGAATGATACTCAATCACATTGATTATCCTACAACCTCAGCACAAAGATGTCAACAATTAAATGATAATGACTCTCATCATCATTGACACCCTTTGTGATTACCATTTACAATGACGTTATGTATTCCATTCTTACTTCATTTCTCTTACGACGAAGGATGTACAAACATGTATCCATTGCTATCGAATAACATTCGGAAGATTCTCGGGGTCGTCCTCTGCCTATTTCTGTTGGTCTATCTCTGCTACGCCAGCCTCATCTTCGGCGTGATTGACACCAGTTGGCAGACTGCGATCGATGCTTATACGCATTTTAACGGCTCCAATGAACATATTGTCATTAAGGAAGTGCGCGTCCCGCGTGTCCTAAACGCCTTGAGTGTCGGTTTTTGCCTCGGCCTGGCCGGGACCTTGCTGCAATCCCTGACGCGAAACCCCGTAGCCGATGTTGAACTATTCGGGCTAAACGCCGGGGCAGCGCTGTTCGTTGTATTTGCCGTCACGTTCGTCGGGATTAGCTCCTTGACTGAGTTTACCTGGATTGCCTTTCTCGGATCCGCTGTGGCCGGAGTCATTGTCTACCTGCTCGGCTCGCTGGGCCGTGATGGTCTCTCTCCGGTCAAGCTAATATTGGCGGGGGCGGCGATTACCGCATTGTCCGCGTCGATTCGCCACGGAATGATGGTGCTCAACGAAAAGGCTGCCGATGAAGTGCTCTTTTGGCTGGCAGGCTCTGTCGGCGGAAGAAAGCTGGAGTACCTGGAAGCCGTTTTCCCCTACATGCTAATCGCTTGGGTCCTTGCCTTTCTCTTGGCGAGACCAATCCAAACCCTGCTCATGGGAGAAGATGTAGCCAAGGGACTGGGCCAGCGCACATTGCTGGTCAAAATCATGACGGGGCTGGTCCTCGTGCTGCTCGCAGGCTCTTCCGTCGCGGTAGCCGGACCAATCGGCTTCGTCGGATTGGTTACACCGCATCTGGCTCGCTTTTTTGTAGGAATCGACACGCGTTGGGTCCTGCTGTACAGCGGGATGTTCGGCTCGATCCTGCTGTTAGTCGCTGATATTGCCGCCCGCTTCGTCGCCATGCCTGCGGAAGTGCCGATAGGCGTCATGACAGCCTTGATTGGCATCCCGTTCTTCATCTATGTGGCACGAAAGGGGCTGAATGAAAAGTGAAAGACTATCTGCCTCTTCGCCTCGGCACTCGCTCACCATCCTTTCAATTACATAAAAAGGCGTTGTGGTTCACCTTGCTAGCTTTCCTGCTAACCTTGCTGATGATGATCATCAGCCTGGGGATGGGCGAGATGAAAATCACTCCGCTGGAAGTGGTCAGTGTGCTGTTCGGCATCGGCTCGGAGCAACACGAGCTGATCATCCTGCAATTCCGGATGCCGCGCATCCTGATCGCTGTTCTGGTGGGGGCAGCCCTCGCCTCCGCAGGAGCAATCATGCAGGGAATCGTCCGCAATCCACTGGCTTCTCCAGACATTTTGGGGGTATCAAGCGGTGCATCCGTCGCGGCTGTCGGCTTCCTGCTTTTGTTCGAGTCAGCCAGCATCCGTTGGCTCCCGCCGATCGCTTTTCTCGGCGCTACGCTAACGACCCTGCTTCTTTATGCCCTCTCCTGGAAAAAAGGAGTGACTCCTCTTCGTCTCGTGATGATCGGCGTCGGCATCAAAATCGCGGCAGGCGCTCTGGTAACCCTGTTGATCATGTTCAGTCCGTTTTTGCTGCAAAATAAAGCATTGCTTTGGCTGACGGGCAGTATATACGGTGTATCCTGGGAAGATGTCGGGATGATTTTGCCCTGGACGATCGTACTGATCGCCTTGGCCGCTCTCATGGCCAGAAGAGTCAATATTCAGCAGCTTGGCGACGAGATCGCTACCAGCGTGGGAAGCCGCTTGCAGCTGGATCGTTTTCTACTCCTGATGATCTGCGCGGCATTGGTCGGTACGGCTGTCTCCGTCGGTGGGGACATCAGCTTTGTCGCCCTCTTGGCGCCGCATATCGCCAAGCAATTAATCGGACCTTCCTTCGGCGGGGCGTTGCCGCTCTCCGCCTTGATCGGGTCGCTCATCGTACTCATCGCCGACCTGATCGCCCGCATCGCTTTCTCACCGCTCGATGTGCCAGTCGGGGTCTTTACCTCAGCCGTGGGAGCGCCGTTCTTTATCTATCTGCTCTATAAAAATCGCAATCACTGACAGAAAGGGGCCGAAACACCATGCATGCATTGGAGACGCGTCAGCTCACCTTGTCGTACGGGGAGCGCAACATCATCGAAGGGCTTGATTTAACCATACCGCGTGGAAAAATTACTGTCTTTATCGGCAGCAACGGCTGCGGCAAATCCACCCTGTTGCGTTCTCTCGCACGTCTCTTGAAGCCAAAGGGAGGCGCGATCCTGCTCGATGGAGAAGCCATCGCCAAGCGCTCTACCAAAGAGGTAGCGAAGCGACTCGCGATTCTCCCGCAAGGTCCCACGGCCCCGGAAGGTCTCACTGTCCTGCAATTGGTCAAACAAGGGCGTTACCCTTACCAGACCTGGCTGCAGCAATGGTCAGAGGAAGATGAAAAAATGGTCAATCGGGCACTAGAAGCAACCCAGCTCTCCGGCCTGGCAAACCGAGCTGTGGACTCCCTGTCCGGCGGCCAGCGTCAACGCGCCTGGATCGCCATGACGCTGGCGCAAGGTACGGAAACGATCCTCCTGGATGAGCCTACGACCTATCTGGACATGTCGCACCAGATCGAAATCCTCGATCTGCTGTTTGAATTAAATGAGACCGAACAGCGCACCATCGTCATGGTCCTGCACGATCTCAATCTGGCCTGCCGCTATGCGCATCACATCGTCGCAGTCCACGATCAGACGGTCGTAGCCGAGGGGGCGCCAGAGGACATTATGTCTCAAGAGCTGGTCCGCCAGGTTTTCCAGATGGAATGTGAGATCACACGCGATCCGTTGTACGGCACCCCGATGTGCATCCCCTACAGCAAAAGCCGTCTGGCAGCTTCGTTGGTGAAAAAACAGGAAAATAGCAAAGAACCAGTGATGGCATAAATATAACAAACGCGGGCACATGTTACATGCCCGCGTTTCTTATATACCCAATTGAACGGAAAGGCTTCACAGTCCTCTTTCTTCACAACAATTTTATTGACAAAATTTTATTTTTATGTTATTGTAGAAATTTTATGATATTTACATATCACGAAAGACCTTTCATAATGTTCTTTGGGAATGCAAACTCGTTTTCAAAGAAAAGTGAGAGGAGTTGAGATACGGAATGGAAACATTACCTTGCCAAGGGTGCAAAGGACTGTGTTGCGGGCCTGTCCCTGTCACGGAGAGGGAATTGAAGAAAATCCAAAAGAAGGTCAAAACAATGCCGCGAAAAGTGCGCGAAGAGTTGGAAAACCAGCCCCGTATGTTCGGCACCTGTATGTTCTACGACATCGATCAGGACCGATGTGGTATCCATAGCGTCCGCCCCGAAGTCTGCCAAGCCTTTGGCTACCATAAAGAACTGGTTTGTTTCCGCAAACCGGAATTGGCCACCAAAGAAAAACTCACCTTCAAAGAAAGACTGATCGGCCATCTCAGCATTGATTTTACCTGGAAGAATTTTTGATGCACGAATTTAGAGAAAATTTGGTATACTAGAGCTAATACGAATGCGGGGAGGGATTTCCATGTTGTACATCCTCGGAATTGTCGCTGTCGTAGTCGGTGCCGGTTGGGGCCTAACCGGCTTGCTAAGCTTGAAAAGCAGAGACGAGCATGCGATCAAAAATTACAGCGGCGACATCTACGCTCAGCAAAGCCAAATGTATCATCAAGACAGCAACTCGCCCTTTTAAACATTAGAAAGGACCGTATTCCACAGCTTCTGCTGCGTGAATACAGTCCTTTTTCTTTTCTTAACCTACTACTTCTTCAAGTTATAGAAAGCTGCACGTCCGCCAAAGCGAGCTGTGTCGCCCAGTTCGTCTTCAATGCGCAGCAATTGGTTGTACTTCGCTACGCGATCCGTGCGGGATGGCGCGCCTGTCTTGATTTGACCAGCGTTGGTCGCAACCGCAATATCGGCGATCGTAGTGTCTTCGGTCTCACCGGAGCGGTGGGAGATAACAGCTGTGTAGCCTGCAACCTTCGCCATTTCGATGGCTTCGAAGGTCTCTGTCAGCGTACCAATCTGGTTTACTTTCACCAGGATGGAATTGCCCGTGTCACTTTCGATCCCGCGAGACAGACGCTCGGTGTTGGTTACGAACAGGTCGTCACCTACGAGCTGCACCTTGCTGCCCAACTTATCGGTGAGGGCTTTCCAGCCATCCCAATCATCCTCGGACAAGCCGTCTTCGATGGAGATGATCGGATATTTGCTGACCAGATCCTCGTAGAAGGCGATCATTTCTTCAGTCGTTTTCACGACACCTTCGCCCTCAAAATGGTATTTGCCGTCTTGGAACATTTCAGTAGCCGCGACGTCCAATGCGATGAAGACATCTTTACCTGCCTCGTAGCCGGCTGCCTTGATCGCCTCAAGAATTGTCGTGATCGCTTCTTCATTGGATTTCAGGTTCGGTGCAAAACCGCCCTCGTCACCCACTGCGGTGTTCATGCCTTTATCGGAGAGTACTTTTTTCAGGGAATGGAAAATTTCAGCCCCCATCCGCAGTGCTTCCTTGAAGGATTCTGCGCCTACTGGCATGACCATGAATTCCTGGATGTCCACAGTGTTGTCTGCGTGCTTTCCACCGTTGAGGATGTTCAACATTGGCACAGGCAAGGTTTTCGCATTGAAGCCGCCCAGATAGTTGTACAGAGAGACGCCCAGGGACTCTGCCGCTGCGCGCGCTACCGCCATGGATACGCCGAGGATTGCATTCGCGCCCAGTTTTCCTTTGTTCGGTGTGCCGTCCAATTGCAGCATCGCCATATCGACTCCGACTTGATCCAGAGCGTCCATGCCGATCAGCTCAGGAGCGATGATCTCGTTTACGTTTTCTACTGCTTTCAGTACGCCTTTGCCCAGATAGCGGGACTTGTCCCCGTCCCGCAGTTCTACGGCTTCATAAGCGCCGGTAGAAGCGCCGGATGGTACCGCAGCACGGCCCATTGTACCGTCCTCGAGGTATACCTCCACTTCAACGGTAGGGTTTCCGCGGGAATCCATGATTTCGCGTGCATAAATGTCAGTGATCATTGCCATCTCTCATCCATCTCCTTTGTCCATGAAATGCAGGTAACCTATCTATTCCTATACAGTTTGTGATACCAAGAGTTATTTTGCAAGTAAGGATTTTCCAGTCATTTCTTCTGGTTGCTCCACATCGAGCAAATCCAGCAGAGTTGGAGAAAGATCAGCCAGAATCCCGTCTTTTCGCAGCTCTGCCCCTTCCTTGGTCACGATGACCGGGACCGGATAGGTGCTGTGGGAAGTGATCGGACGTCCCGCTTCATCGAGCATCAGATCTGCATTGCCGTGGTCTGCTGTGATGACCGCAGCTCCCCCTTTGGCAAGAATGGCATCGACCACTCTTCCCAGGCAGGCATCGACCGTCTCGACTGCCTTGATCGTCGGCTCCATCATGCCGGAGTGACCGACCATGTCACAGTTGGCGAAATTCAGGATGATCGCATCGAAGTTCTCCGCTTCGATCTCCTTCACCACCGCATCCGTCAGCTCCAGCGCACTCATTTCCGGCTTCAGGTCGTAAGTCGCGACCTTTGGAGACGGGATCAAGATGCGCGTCTCGCCCGGGAATTCCTGCTCACGTCCACCGCTGAAAAAGAACGTCACATGCGGATACTTTTCCGTCTCTGCGATGCGAAGCTGCTTCAAGCCATTCTGGGAAAGCACTTCTCCCAGGGTATTGTCCAGATTGGATGGCTTGTAAGCCACATAGCCATCCACGGTTTCCGAAAAATGCGTCAGGCAGACAAAATGCAAGTCGCGAGGGCGGTTCTCGCCTCGATCAAAGCCGCGAAAATCATCATTGGTGAAGGCTTGCGACGTCTGGATCGCCCGGTCTGGACGGAAGTTGAAAAAGATGATCGCATCCTTGTCCCGGATGGTAGCGACCGGCTTGCCCTGCTCGTCAGTGATGACCGTCGGCATAACAAACTCGTCCATGATCGACTTTTCATATGATTCCTTCACAGCCTCAAGCGGGTCCGTATAGGCAGGACCATCCCCGTACGCCATCGCGCGATACGCCTTTTCTACGCGCTCCCAGCGTTTGTCCCGGTCCATCGCATAGTAGCGTCCTTGAACTGTCGCGATTTTGCCGACGCCGATCTCAGCAATCTTGGCCTGCAGCTGTTCGATATAGTCCACCGCGCTGTCGGGCGATACATCTCGTCCGTCCAGAAACGCATGGATAAACACGCGGTCGAAGTCTAGCTGCTTCGCCAGCTCCAGCAGGGCGTACAAGTGCCGGATATGACTGTGCACCCCGCCATCTGACAGCAAGCCGAAGAGATGGACGTTCGTACCATTTTCTCGCGCGTGGTTGAACGCAGCTACCAGGGTCTCGTTGTTGTAAAAGTCCCTGTCTGCGATCGATTTGGTGATTCTCGTCAAATCCTGGTAGACGACGCGTCCAGCGCCGATATTCAGATGGCCCACTTCGGAGTTGCCCATCTGTCCCTCTGGCAGTCCGACAGCAAGTCCGCTCGCTTGAAGAGTGGCGTGCGTATACGTATTCCAGTAACGTTCAAAATTCGGTTTTTTCGCCTGCGCGACAGCATTGCCGTATGTTTCATCACGCAGGGCAAAACCGTCCAAGATCAGCAAAGCGACCGGTTTGGGTCGATGTGCCATCTGTCTTCCCCCCTATTCTTGCAGTGATCCCTTGACGAGCTGAAGGTAGCTTGCCGCATCCAGACTGGCTCCCCCGACTAACGCTCCATCGATGTCCGGCTGCGACAGATAGCTGGCGATATTCTCCGGCTTCACGCTGCCGCCGTACTGAATGCGTACACGGTCACCGGCTTCTTGACCAAAGCGCTCGGCAATCACCTGACGAATCACCGCGATGGTCTCATTCGCCTCCTGCGCGCTGGAGGATTTGCCTGTGCCAATCGCCCAGATCGGTTCATATGCGATGATCACATCAGCCACTTGTGCCGCTTCCAGACCTTCCAAGGCTGCCTCTGTCTGTGTGCGCACGACCTTGGCCGTCTCTCCCGCCTCGCGTTGTTCCAGGCTCTCCCCTACGCAGATGATCGGGACCAAGCCATGCTTGAGCGCTGCCAGCACTTTTTTATTGACCGTCTCATCCGTTTCATTGAAATATTGACGACGCTCGGAATGACCGATGAGTACGTATTCGACGCCGATTTCTTTAAGCATGGACGGGCTGATCTCCCCGGTGAACGCTCCCTGCTCTTCGAAGTGCATGTTTTGCGCTCCCAGTGCCAGGCCGCTGCCTTGCAATGCCCCAGCCAATGCAGACAAAGCTGTAAACGGCGCACAAATCACCTTTTGCACACCCGCAATGTCGCTTCCCACCTTGGCTTCCTCAGCGAATTGCTTCGCTTCCGCAATAGTCTTGAACATCTTCCAGTTTCCCGCAATAATTGGCGTTCTCAACTCAATTCCCCCTATGCGTTATCTGCCAAAACGGCTACTCCCGGCAGTTCTTTTCCTTCCATGAATTCCAGCGAAGCGCCACCGCCTGTGGAGATATGCGTCATCTCCTCCGCTACGCCTGCCTTCTCTACAGCCGCTACAGAATCACCGCCGCCGATGATGGTCGTACCCGCACATTCCTTCATGGCAACTGCCACCCCGATCGTCCCTTGCGCAAAAGCGTCCATCTCAAACACGCCCATCGGCCCGTTCCAGACGACCGTTTTCGAATCTACGATCACGCGATGATAAGCTTCTACTGTCTTCGGCCCGATGTCGAGCGCCATCCAGCCGTCCGGAATCGCGTCAATCGCCACGGTCTTTTTCTCCGCATCAGCCGCGAAGCGATCTGCCACGACGACGTCAATCGGCATCATCAGGTTGACCCCACGTTCCTTGGCCTGCTCCATCAGCGAGCGAGCCAGATCGAGCTTGTCATCCTCGCACAGCGATGCGCCGATGGCATAGCCTTGTGCTTTCAGGAAGGTATTCGCCATCCCACCGCCGATGATCAGATGATCTACTTTGGTCAGCAGATTTTCGATTACGGCGATCTTGTCCTTCACCTTTGCGCCTCCTACGATGGCCGTAAAAGGTCGCTCTGGATTCGAGAGAGCACCACCCATGAAGCGAATTTCCTTTTCCATCAAAAGACCGGCAACAGCAGGTATGTATTGAGCAATGCCTGCTGTAGACGCATGGGCGCGATGAGCGGTGCCGAATGCATCGTTGACGAACAAATCCGCCAAATCAGCGAAGCTTTTTGCCAGCTCCGGATCATTCTTCTCTTCGCCCGGGTGAAAACGCACATTTTCTAGCAACAGCACGTCCCCGTCCTTCATGCCGACTACTGCCGCTCTCACTTCCTCACCCACGGAGTCCGCCAGCTTGGTCACTTCCTTGCCGAGCAGTGCAGACAGATGAGTGGCGACTGGCGTCAGGCGCATATCTTCTACAACTTGTCCTTTGGGACGGCCGAAGTGGCTCGCCAGAATGACCTTGGCGCCTGCGTCTGCCATATAGCGAATGGTCGGGACAGCAGCACGAATCCGCGTATCATCGGTAATCACTCCGTCTTGCATCGGAACATTGAAGTCGACACGGCAAAAAACGCGTTTCCCTGCCAGCTCAACATCGCGGATAGATTTCTTATTCATGAACGATCCTCCCAAATCAGTGGCTTATTTTTCGTAAAATCCATATGGGAAAAGGGAGATCGCTCTCCCTTTTTTCCAAACAAATCTATTTTACTTTTTACAAGCCACGCTGTGCAACATAATGGCACAAGTCTACGACGCGGTTGGAATAGCCCCACTCGTTGTCGTACCAGGAGACGACTTTTACCATGTTGCCTTCGAGAACCATGGTCGACAGCGCATCGATCGTCGAAGAAGCCGGGTTGCCGTTGTAGTCCGAGGAGACCAGCGGCTCTTCCGAGTATCCCATGATGCCTTTCAGCTTGCCGTTTGCTGCTTCTTTCAAAGCCTGGTTCACTTCATCAACAGTCACGTCTTTTTTCAGTTCTGCTACCAGATCCACGACGGATACGTTTGGAGTCGGCACGCGCATAGCGAAGCCGTTCAGCTTGCCTTTCAGCTCTGGCAGCACAAGCGCTACCGCCTTGGCAGCCCCAGTAGATGTCGGGATGATGTTCTCTGCTGCTGCACGGGCACGGCGCAAGTCCTTATGCGGCAGATCCAGAATTTGCTGGTCATTGGTGTAAGAGTGAACAGTTGTCATCAGACCGCGCACGATGCCGAATTGATCGTTCAATACCTTCGCGAATGGCGCCAGGCAGTTGGTTGTGCAGGATGCGTTGGAGATGACGGTATGCGCTGCCGGATCGTAATTCTCTTCATTTACGCCCATGACAACCGTGATGTCTTCATTCGTAGCCGGTGCGGAAATGATGACTTTTTTCGCTCCGCCTTCCAGATGCTTCGCCGCATCGTCGCGCTTCGTGAAGCGTCCGGTCGATTCAATTACGATCTCTACACCGTATTCCGCCCATTTGAGTTGAGCAGGATCACGCTCTGCCAGTACCTTGATCTCTTTGCCGCTGACAAACAGCGTATTTTCACCCGCTTCAACATCGGCATCAAGAACACCGTGTACGGAATCGTATTTCAACAAATGAGCCAGCGTGCGAGCATCTGTCAAATCATTGACTGCCACGATCTCCACGTTGGGATTGTTCAGTGCTGCGCGAAACACATTGCGACCAATGCGGCCAAAACCGTTAATACCAACTTTTACCATATCAATAACCTCCTGCTCATTTACATCGCTTTTTTTGTATCAAGAATCACCCCGGCTTGGCTGTCAAAACGACGAGCGAACCAGAGCGTAACCAAGGGCAACAACAATGAATACAGCACATATGGCAATGTTTCCAGTGTCGGGACACCTAGACTGATCGCGATCACCATCGCCAAGCCGTTCCAAGGGATCAGCACGGGCATGACGAGAGTCGAATCCAGCATCGTTTTTCCCAAAAACTCCTTGCCTCGGGTATACCGGGAAAAGCTGCTCATCAGCGTCGAGCCCATCACCAGGATGGGAATCGTCTGATTACAGCTGATCATGACGACCAAAAGCGAGAGCGCAATCGACTTCCCTACCAGAACCACGCTATTTTTCGTCTCTCCCATCATCCGCTCGACGAAAGGGGTCAACAGATTTGCCTTGTTTAAAATGCCGTTTAAAAATCCAGCCAGTACAATCAGTAGCAATACGCTGAGAATGGAAAGCATCCCTCCGCCGTGAACCAGCTCATCCAGCAAGGTCCCGGTCTTTGGCTCGTAGCCGTACAAAATGGTTTTGACCAGAACAGGCAACGGAAGCGGGCCATTCAGCATCACCAGTACAAAGCTGGCTACGACGCCGCAGAGCAGCGCCACTATCGCCTTCACCCGAAAAGCAAAGACGGCGATCAGGACCACCAATGGTATCAACGTCAGCCAAGTAATCGAAAAATGACTCGTCAAAAGCTCCTGATACATGCGGATCGATTCCCCCGAATCCGCGAAAGCACGAAACAAATCAAGGATCAGGAACAGTGCCGCACACAGGACAGCCGTCAACCTCGCCGCTCCCTGTGTCGCAAGATCCTGCTTTTCCGTCATACCGACATGTGCAAGGATCAGCATGCGGCTGCTGGAGATGGGAGAAAAGCGTTCA